>Ga0209282_1000019_pt1 | contig 184034 bp, 170 predicted proteins | sample Mtrugardesep15_FD_187529 | JGI IMG/M metagenome (GOLD analysis project Ga0209282, IMG submission 187529) | Root nodule microbial communities of legume samples collected from California, USA - M. trunc garden sep15 (SPAdes) (version 2) | ecosystem: Host-associated > Plants > Roots > Nodule...
GATCTTGCGTTCGTCTACATCGAGACAGAACACCGAATTGCCGAGTTCCGCCAGGCAGGCGCCGGTGACCAGGCCGACATAGCCGCTACCGATAATTGTGACTTTCATAGGGGACGATTTCTGGGGAAGCGGCTTGCGGGACGACCGCGGTCCGCACGCGCGCCAGGCATGGAGGTAAGGCGGTAAACAGGGGAATGCGTCAGGCCACGCCGGGGTGGCGGGCAGGGGTGCAGCTTAGGCGGGGAACCTTAAGCGCAGATTAAGCATGCGGCGCCGGGGGCGCGCGCATGCCGGCCGGGCGGCCGTTGATTGGCACTCAGAGCCGTTCGATGATGGTGGCGTTGGCCATGCCGCCGGCTTCGCAGATCGCCTGGAGGCCGTAGCGGCCCTTGTTGTCTTCCAGCGCATGCAGCATGGTGGTCATGATGCGCGCGCCGGAGGCGCCCAGCGGGTGCCCGAGGGAGATCGCGCCGCCGCGCGGGTTGAGCAGGGCGGGGTCGGCGCCGAGTTCACGCTGCCAGATCATCGGCACGGGCGCAAACGCCTCATTGACTTCGCAATGAGACATGTCTGCCATCGTCAGGCCGCTCTTCTTGAGGACGCGCTGGCTGGCGGGGATGGGGGCGGTCAGCATCAGCATCGGGCTATCGCCGCAGACGTCGAAGCCGGCGAAGCGGGCGCGCGCGTTGCAGCCGAGCCGGGATGCCATGCGCTCGCTCATCAGCAGCAGCGCCGAGGCACCGTCCGTCATCTGCGAGGAATTGCCGGCCGTGATGTGCCAACCGACTTCGGGGAAGCGCGCGGCCAGTTCGTCGGTGCGGAAGGCCGGCTTCAAGGTGCCGAGGCTGGCGGGCGAAGTGTCCGGCCGGATGGTCTCGTCGACTTCCACCACGCCGCGCGAGGTGACGATCGGAAAAATCTCGCGCCGGAACGCGCCCTGTTCCCGGGCGAGCTGGGCGCGGCGGTGGGATTCCGCCGAATACGTGTCGAGTGCCTCGCGCGAGAGCGCCCCCCGGCTGGCCATCAGCTCGGCCGCCACGCCTTGCGACACCAGCCCGGGCGCGTAGCGCTTGGCGAACGAGGGGCCATAGGGGTCTTGCCCCATGCGCGCCGTGCCCATCGGCACGCGGCTCATCGACTCCACGCCGCAGGCGATCACGATGTCGTAGGCGCCGGCCATGATCCCCTGCGCCGCGAAATGGATGGCCTGCTGGCTGGAGCCGCACTTGCGGTCGATGGTGGTCGACGGCACGTGCTCCGGGAAGCCGGCGGCCAGCCAGGCCACGCGGCCGGGCGTGGCGGACTGCTCGCCCACCTGGCTGACGCAGCCGGTGATGACGTCGTCCACCATGCCCGGGTCCAGCCGGTTGCGCTCGACCAGCCCTTTCAGGAGCTGCGCCAGCAGTTCGGCGGGATGGACATCGGCAAAGGCGGCGCCGGGTTTGGCGCGCCCCATGGGCGTGCGGATGGCGTCGATGATGAAAGCTTGCTGCATGCGGGTCTCCAGAGGGTCTGTTGTCTGCGTCGATTAACTGACCTGACGGTCCTGCCCGCTCCAGTAGCGGGCCCGCAGGGTCTTCTTGTCGAGCTTGCCGAGCGAGGTGTGCGGAAGCTCGGTCTCGAACGAGACCGACTTCGGCGCGCACACCACGCCCTTGCGCTCGGTGACGTAGTCGATCAGGGCCTGCTCGGTGACGGACGCGTCCGGCTTGAGCACGACCAGCGCGGTCACGGCTTCGCCCCACTTGGCGTGCGGCACGCCAATCACCGCCGACATGGCGACGGCCGGGTGCGCGGCCAGGCAGTTCTCCACCTCGCTCGAATAGACGTTGAAGCCGCCCGAGATGATCATGTCCTTGGCCCGGTCGACCAGATACAGGTAGCCGGCCGCGTCGCGGCGCGCCATGTCGCCGGTATGGAGCCAGTCCCCCGCGAGCGTCTTGGCGGTTTCCTCAGGCCGGTTCAGGTAACCCGACATCACCAGCGGCCCCCGTACGCACAGTTCGCCGATCTCGCCGGGCGGCACTTCCTGCAGTTGTGTGTCCAGCAGGCGCACGTCGTTGCCCGGGATGGGGCGCCCGCAGGAGCCCATCAGATGGGGGCGGGCGGGGTCGTGCTCGTCCGCGCGCAGGTAGGTGACCGTCATCGGCGCCTCGGCCTGGCCGTAGATCTGGCCGAAAATCCGGCCGATCCGCCCGATCGCCTCGGCCAGCCGGGCCGGCGCGATGGGCGCGGCGCCGTACCAGATGCGGTGCAGGCTGGACAGGTCGTGGTCCGCCAGCCCCGGGAAATCGAGCAGGCCGTAGATCTGGCTCGGCACCAGGAAGGTACAGGTGATGCGGTGGCGGGCGACGGCTTCGAGGAAGGCCAGCGGATCGTACTTGTCCAGGAAAACCACCGTGCCGCCCCGCAGGAAGGTGGGCAGGATCAGGGCGCCCGCGGCGTGGGAAATGGGCGTCGTGGCCAGGAATCGCGCGTCGTCGGGCCACTCCCAGCAGGCTAGCTGCTGCAGGATCATCGTGACGGCGGTCCGGTGAGGCTGGACCACGCCCTTGGACTTGCCCGTGGTGCCGCCGGTGTACGCAATCTTGAAGATATCGTCGGGCTGGACGTCGAGCGGGATGTCGCTGGCGTCCATGCCGGCGGAGGCCGCCGCCAGATCGACGCCAAACGCCGCCGGGCCCAGCGTCAGCACATGCTCGACGATGCCGAGGCTGGCCAGCGCGGCGCCGCGCTCGCCGTGCCGGGGCGTGTCGATCACCAGCGCGCGGATGCCGGCATCGCGGAGCACGAAAGCCTGATCGTCGGCGGAGCCGAGCGGGTGCAGCGCCGTGTAGCGCAAGCCAAGGAGCTGCGCGGCGATGATGGCGGCCATCGCATCGACCCGATTGCCGGCCAGCATGGCGATGCCATCCTGACGGCGCAGGCCGATCGACAGGAAATATCGCGCGATCTGGTGGCTGCGGGCCTCGAGTTCGCCGTAGGTCAGGCGGATGTCCTGCCCGACCAGCGCCTCGCGGTCCGCAAACGCCTTGAATGCCGAACGGTACAGCGCGGCGATGGTGGCGTGCCCGTAGAGTGGTCCTGTGTCCCGCATGTTCAACTCCTTACTGCTTTTCAATGTGGGTCGCGTCGGCAAGCTCGGCGAAGCGGTCGGAATCGGACTTCATCTCCTTGAAGAACGCCTCCGGGGTGCTGCCTTCCACGCCGAAGTCCAGCTTCTCCAGGCGCGTCTTGACGTCCGGGTCGGCCAGCGCGGTGTTCAGCGCGCCGTTGAGCTTGCGCACCACGCCGTCGGGCGTGCCCTTCGGCACCAGCATGCCGACGTAGGACTGGTCATCGAAGCCCTTGAGGCCGAGTTCCGCCAGCGTGGGTACATCGGGAAGCGAGGGCAGCCGCTTCGGGCCGAACACCGCGAGCGGCTTGGTGGCGCCGCTGGCGATAAACGGCTTCTGCGCGGCCACGGTGTCGATCAGCATGTCCACGCGGTCGCCCTGGATGTCGTTCATCGCGGCGGGCACGCCGTTGTAGGGCACCTTGACGATGCGGGTGTTGGCGAGCCGGTTGAGGCGCGCGTAGTACAGCTCGAAGACGCCGGCCGTGACGGCCATGGTGGAGCTGCCCGGCTGCTTCTTCTCCAGGTCCATGGCCTGCTTGAAGGTGTCGGCCGGATAGGACTTGCGGGCGACCAGCACCAGATTGAGGTTGACCGCCTTGCCGACCGGGGAAAAGCTCTTCTCGAAGTCCACGGGAGGATTCTTATATAGCGCGCGGGCGACCACGAGCGGCGCGCCGCCCATCAGCACGGTGTAGCCGTCTGGCGGGCTGCCCGCCACGAACTGCGCGCCGATGGCCCCCGAGGCGCCCGGCTTGTTCACCACCATCACCGACTGGCCGAGCGCGCGGGTCATGCGGTCCGCCAGGACGCGGGCCACGATGTCGTTCGCACCGCCCGCCTGGTAGACCACCACCAGCTTGACCGGCTGCGTCGGATACGCGGCGTCCCGCTGGGCGTGCGCGGTGCCGGTGAGCAGCGTCGCCGCCAGCAGGGCGCCCGTGGCCGCCAGCAAAGCGCGGCGCGGGGAGGGGGTTTTCGTAGGCAGGTGCGTTTTCGTCATCGTCGTCTCCGTTGGCCTTATCATTGGCGTGCCATAATGGCTTAATGGTTGAACCATTCTATCGGCAAACGATGATTACAAAACATGATCCTCGGGTAAATCCTGACGATGAGGCGCAGACGTCATTTCGGCCGATTGCGGTCCGGCGCGCGGCGGATGAAATCGCGAACCAGATCCGCAAGGAAATCGCCGGGGGACGGCTGAAGCCGGGCACGCGCCTGCCGGCGGAGCGGCAGCTCGCGGCGGAACTCGGGGTGTCGCGCAATACACTTCGGGAGGCCGTGCGGTCGCTCGAGCAGTCCGGGCTTGTCGAGACCAAGAAGGGTGCGCATGGCGGGATCTTCATTACCCGCGCCGATGGCTCGGTGGTGATCGAGGGCTTGATGGATCTCTACCGGCTCGGCGGCATTACGCCGCGCCAGCTGATCCAGGCCCATATCTCGATCGAGCCGGCCATCGTGCGCGAAGCCTGCCGGCTGGCGACCGAAGACGACGTGGCCCGGCTCTATCGCAATATCGACGCCGCCGAGGCAGCAATGGCCGCCGGCGAATTCGAGAAGCGGTTCACGCTGAACCACGAGTTCCACAAGATGCTGGCGCGCATCGCCGGCAACCCGATCCTGGTCGTCTTCATGGACGGCCTGATTTCGCTACTGGTGGAGTTCATCCTGCGGATCGGCACGTACGAGAGCGAGGAAATCTTCGCGTCGCGGCGCCGATTCATGGCGCATTTCGCGCGGGGCGATGCCGAGGCGGCCGAACAGGAGATGTTGCGATCGCTCGAACGGTTCCTGGAGGGGTATTTCCCGCACGACTAGCGGCCGGCCAGCTTCCGTACTTCGGCATCGTGGGGCGTCAGCGCGCTGCCATCGTGGGCGAGCGGCAGCATGCGCGGAATCGGCTTGCCCGATGTCCGCTCCACCAGATCCGAGTGCGGCTCCCCCTGCGCGAACAGATGGCTCTCGGCCCATTGCCGCAGCGCCACCACCACGGGGAAGAGTTCCTCGCCCCGGGGCGTGAGCACGTATTCCTGATAGGCGCTGCCGTCGGAGGCGGGTTGGAGGTCGAGGATGCCGGCCTCCACCAACCGGCGCAGCCGGTCGGCCAGCACATTGCGCGCCATGCCCAGGTTGCGCTGGAAATCGCTGAAGCGGCGCATGCCGTCGAAGGCATCGCGCACGATCAGCAGCGACCAGCGGTCGCCAATCACATTGACGCTTCTTGCCACCGGACAGGCTTCGGCTTCGGCCGGATTGTCATCGCGCATCTCATCGTCCTTCGATCGCCTTAAGCGGTTGCATTTTAAAACCACTTCCGCTAGCCTTCAACTGGTTTTAATTTGCAACCAGTTGGATCCAGTTATGGGAGGGGATTGCGTATGCGTCGGAGCCTGATGCTGCTGTTTGCCTGCGCCAGCGGCCTGAGCGTGGCCAATGTCTATTACGCCCAGCCGCTGCTGGACGCGCTAGCGCGCGACTTCGGCATTCCGGCGTTTGCCATTGGTGGCGTGGTCACCGCCACCCAAGTGGGCTGCGCGCTGGCCTTGGTGCTGCTGGTGCCGTTGGGCGATGTCTTCGCGCGGCGCCGCCTGATGCTGGCGCAGGCGCTGGGTCTGGTGGTTGCGCTGGCGGCGGTGGGTTTGTCGTCCTCCACGGTTGGCCTGTTCGGCGCGATGTGCCTGACCGGCATGCTCGGCACTGCCATGACGCAGGGACTGATCGCCTACGCCGCAGCCGCCGCGCCGCCGGACGAACGTGGCCGCGTGGTCGGGGCGGCCCAGAGCGGCGTCTTCCTCGGCCTGCTGCTGGCCCGCGTGGTGGCCGGCGCCGTCAGCGACCTGGCCGGATGGCGCGCGGTGTACTTCGGCTCGGCCGGCGCCATGCTGTTGCTGGCGGCGTTGCTTTGGGCGCGGCTGCCCAGCCTGCCGGCCGCCGCCCAGCGCATCGGCTACCCGGCGCTGCTTGGATCGATGTTCGGGCTACTGCGCCATAACCGGGTCCTGCAGGTGCGCGGCATGCTGGCGTTGCTGATGTTCGCGGCGTTCAACATCTTCTGGAGCGCGCTGGTGCTGCCGCTGAGCGCGCCGCCCTATGCGTTCTCGCATACGGCTATCGGTGCGTTCGGGCTGGTGGGGGCGCTTGGCGCGCTGGCGGGCGCCGGCGCGGGACGGCTGGTGGATCGGGGGTTGGGTGAGCGCACCACGCTGCTGGCGCTCCTGTGCCTGATCGCGGCGTGGCTGCCGCTGGCCGGTATGACGCATTCGCTGTGGGCGCTGGTGCCCGGCATCCTGCTGCTCGACCTTGGCGGACAGGCGCTGCACGTGACCAACCAGAGCCTGATCCTCAATACCCAGCCGGACGCCCAGGGCCGGCTGGTGGGCGTCTACATGCTGTTCTACGCGGTGGGCAGCGCGCTGGGCGCCTTCGGTACCTCGGCGGCCTACGCGGTGGCGGGCTGGGGCGGGGTTTGCGCGCTGGGCGCGCTGGTCAGCCTCGCGGCGCTGGGGTTCTGGGCCTGCACGCGGCCGCGGCGGTATCCTGCCGGCGGGCGGCGGCACCGGCGCGGCGGCTGTCCTCAGAACTTGTAGCTCACGGTCCCCAGCACCGTGCGGCGGCTGCCGAAATAGCAGCCCGTGGCCGAAATGCATGTGCTGATGTAGCGACGATCGAACAAGTTCGACGCGTTGATCGCCACGCGCACGCCACGCAGTTGCAGGAACGACTTGCCGAGGTCATAGCTCAGCGCGGCGTCGAAGACCGTGGCGGCCGGCACGCGATACACATTGGCTGCATCGCCATACGACCGGCCGATATAGCGCACGCCGGCGCCCAGCCCCAGACCCTGGAACAGGGTGTCGTGGAACGTGTAGTACATCCACAGGGACGCCTGGTGCTCCGGCACGAAGGGCAGCGCGTTGCCCAGCGTGGTCACGCCGCGTGCATTGGCGTTGGCCTTGGTGACCTCGGTGTCGGAGTAGGCATAGGACGCTACGACGTCCAGCCCGCGCGTCAGGCTGGCCTTGCCTTCGAGTTCGATGCCGCGCACGCGCGCTTCGCCATTCTGGGTATTGAAGTTGGTGTTCAGCGGATCGGGCGTGAGCACGTTGGTCTGGCGCAGGTCGAAGGCGGACAGCGTAACGAAGGCATTCGCCCCCTTGGGCTGGAATTTCACGCCCACCTCGGTCTGGCGCCCGCGCGTCGGCTCGAACGGCGTGCCGGTGCGCCCCGTGCCCGCCTGCGGCTGGAACGACGTGGCAAAGCTGGCGTAGGGCGCGAAGCCGCTGTCGAACTGGTAGACCACGCCGGTGCGGCCCGTGAAGGCATTGTCGCTCTGGCGCGTGTTCAGCGTGTTGCCGGTCTGGGCGGTCAGGGTGTCGGTGTTGCTGCCGGCCCAGTCGTAGCGGCCGCTCAGCAGAAAGGTCCAGCGGTCGATGGCGAGGCTGTCCTGCACATAGCCGCCCACCTGCTGGCGGGTCTGGTCCACGCGCGTGCCCAGCGGCGGCCGGGTGATGGGGGCGCCGTACACCGGGTTGAACACGTCGAGCGCGCGCACCGCTACGAGTTGCGATTCCTCGTAGCGCGCGTCCTCGTACTGGTAGTCCACCCCCAGCAGCAGGGTGTGCTGGACGGGCCCGGTGCGGAAGCTCGCCTCCGCCTGATTGTCGATCGAGAACACGCCGCTGCGCTCCGGGAACGCCCAGCCGTAGCGGTTTTCCGTGCGCAGGTCCGGATTCATGGACAGCCCCTGCACGCGCTGCGTATCGGTATCGATATAGCTGTAGCGCGCGCTCTGGCGGAACTGCCACGTCTCGTTGGCGCGATGCGCGAACTTGTAGCCGAACATCATCTGCTCGCTCTCGAACTTGTCGTAGGCGGGCTCGCCGATAAAGCGGTTGGTCGGGATGCTGCCGTTCGGGTTGGGCAGCAGCGTGCCGGCGGCGGGCAGGGCAGGCGGCGCGCCGCCGCCGTCCGAGCGAATCTTCTGGTACTGCCCCATCAGCGTCAGCGAGGTGTCCGTGCTGGGCCGCCACGTCAGGCTGGGCGCCACCAGCACGCGGCGCTCGTCGATATAGTCGATTTCGGTGTTGGTGTCGCGGGCCAGCCCCACCACGCGATACAGCAGCTTGCCGTCTTCATCGATCGGGCCGGTCAGGTCGAACGCGCCCTGCAGGCGGTCGTGGCTGCCGGCCTGCAAGACCACCTCGCGCGAGGTCTGCGCCTGCGGCAGCTTGCTGACCATGTTCAGCAGCCCGCCCGGGGAGCTTTGCCCGTAGAGGACCGACGCGGGCCCTTTGAGCACCTCGATGCTCTCCAGCGTGTAGGGGTCGATGCGGGGCTGCGAATAGCCGCGCGCGCCGTAGGGCAGGCGGAGGCCGTCCAGGTAGCGCAGCGGCACGAAGCCGCGCACGGCCAGCCAGTCGTAGCGCAGGTCGGTATCGCCATACTGGTTGACCACGCCGGGCGTGTATTGCAGCGCCTGCATCACGCTCTGCACGCCTTGTTCGTCCATCTGCTCGCGCGTGACCACGTTGATGGTCTGCGGAACGTCGATCAGCGGCGTGTTGGTCTTGGCGCCGCTCGCGCGGCGGGGCACCACGCCATCGGCATTGGCCGAGAGGTCCGCGACATCGGCCCGTACCGTGATCAGCGGCAACGTGGCGGCGCCGGCGCTGGCGTCGGCGGGCGCCTGGACCACGGTAAAGGTGCGCGGCCCGTTGCTGACCACATGGAGGCCGGAGCCGGCGAGCATGCGGGCGAGGGCGTCTTCCACGGTCAGCGTGCCGCGCACGGCAGGGGCGCGCAGGCCATCGGCCAGGGTCGTGGCAAACAGGATCTGGGTATCGGACTGGCGCGCCAGCGCGGCCAGCGACTGGGCCAGCGGCTGGGCGGGAATGTCGATGGGGCGGGCCACGCCCTGTGCAATCGCGCCGGCGGCGAGCATCGCCGCGAGCAGGGGAACCAGCGCCGCAAACGGCCGCACGGCAAGGCGGGAGGCGCGGGCGGCAGGCCGGCGTCGAACGGTGAAAATCACGAAAGCTCCTGATGGCGGGCCGATCCATTCGGCCTGTTCATGGAGTTGCCGTGCGCCGCCGCGTGTTTGTACACCTGCTCACGCAAAAAAAATCTGATGACGCTCAGTTAGTCATCAGGACCGTTGCCGCGCGCCCAGATGCACGGTGCCGTCGGCCGCCTGGCGCACCGTTACCGGCAGGATGCCCGGCAGCAACTGCAGGATGGCCGCCACCTGGTCGCGGTCGAATTCGCCGGACAGCCGCAGCTGGGCCACGCGTGGATCGTCGATGACGAGGGCGTGACGCGAGTGCGGCTGCATCTCGGCGATGGTGTCGGCCAGCGTCGCCCCATCGAACGAGAACTTGCCGCGCTGCCAGGCCAGGGCGCGCTCGGCGTCCACGGTCACGGTGTCGCCGGGCTGGCCGTCCGGTGCTACGTCCACGCGCTGGCTGGCGCGCAGCTGCCGCACCTGGCCCCCGGCCTCGACTTCCACCGCGCCTTCCAGCACCACCACGCGCGTGCGCTGCGGCAGCCGCTGGACGTCGAACACCGTGCCGATGTCGCGCACCCGGGTCTGGCCCGCCGTGACGAGGAACGCACGCGGGCCATGGGCCACGGTGAACACCGCTTCGCCCGCATCCAGCGCCAGTGCGCGGGTGCGCAGGCGCCACTGCACGGTCAGGCGGGTGTGCTGGTCCAGCGTGACGCGGCTGCCATCGGCCAGTTGAACGGTGCGCGGCCCGGCCTCGGCGCTCAGGGACTCGGTGCGATAGGCGGGATCGGCCAGCCACGTGCCGGCGGCCAGCACCACCAGCGCGGCGGCGGCACCGGCGCGCACGCGGTGTTGCCTGCGGCGGCGCGCAGTGGCGGCGGCCGTGATGGCTTCCACGGACGGAAATCGCTCGCGCAGCGCCTGCTGGTAGGGAGACAGCGGGTCGCCCGGCGGCGTGCGGGAATCGGGCATGGGCAGGGGAGGGGTCCTCACGATGACGGGGCCGGCGCGGCAGTTTCCGGGCGCGGCGGGGCGCCCAGGGCTTGCAGTTCGGGCGCCAATAGTGCCATGGCCCGGGCCATATGGCGCGCCACCATGCCCCGCGAGATGCCCAATCGTAGCGCCACGTCCTGCTGCGGCAGCTCATGGAGCCGATGCAGGATAAACACCTCCTGGCAGCGTGGCGGCAGGGCGGCAATGCACTGCTCGAGCCGGTCTACGGCCTGACGGTGGGCGATGGCCTCGGCGACGTCCGGGCTCGATACGGCGATGCCGGCGGCGTCGGCCTGCCAGGCATCGGCATGGGTCTGGCGGGTGGATTCGGCGCGGTAACGGTCAATCGCGCGATGGGTGGAGACGTGCCGGAGGAAGGCGAGCGGCTGGGCCACCTCGCCGGCGGGCGGCCGTTCGAGCAACTGGACGCAGACATCCTGGAGCACGTCGCGGGCAAAGTGGCGGTCGCCAAAGCGGCGGCGGACGTGATCGACCAATTCGTCGTAATGGCGCAGCAATGCAGCAAACAACGGGGGATGGGCGGGGTCGCGCAGCACGGCCAGGATGACGGCAAAAGACGAATCAGGCGAAGCGGCGGAGTATAAATGATAGTGATTCGCATTTGCAAGGAGGGGCCGTTGGCGATCGGCCACACATCCCGGGGGCTGCAATCGCCCAAAACTCGTCCACACTTCATGTTCGAAAAGCGCCGTCTCACCGATAAGAGGAAGCCAGCCGATGCGCCACGCTCATGGAAGGGCCCGGACCACGTGGTATGTGCTGCTTGCCGTCATCCTTACCGCGCTCTTTGGCTTGGTGGCCTACAACCTGTTCGGCGCGGAGAAGCGGATCGAGCATCGGCTGGAACGGCTCTATGCGACCGAGGACCCGCAGTTTGCCCGGGAACTGAGCGTCCTGCTCGGTCCGCCAGTGGTCGGCGGCAACGCCTACCGCGTGCTGAGGAATGGCGACGAGATCTTCCCTCCAATGCTTGCCGCCATTCGCGCGGCGCAGCGGACGATTACCTTCGAGTCATATATCTACTGGTCCGGCGACATTGGCCGGGCCTTCGCGCAGGCGCTGGCCGAGCGGGCGCAGGCGGGCGTGAAGGTGCACGTCCTGCTGGATTGGGTGGGCAGCCAGAAGGTGGACGCCGCCGTGCTGGACATCATGTCGAAAGCCGGTGTGGCGTTGCAGCGCTATCACCCGGTTCACTGGTACACGCTCGGCAAGCTCAACAACCGGACGCACAGGAAGCTCCTGATCGTCGATGGCAGGATCGGTTTCACCGGCGGCGTGGGCATTGCGCCGGAATGGACCGGCCACGCCCAGGATCCCCAGCACTGGCGCGACACGCACTTCCAGGTCGAAGGCCCGGTGGTGGCCCAGATGCAGTCGGTCTTTCTCGACAACTGGATCAAGGTGAGCGGCGAAGTGCCCCACGGCCCGGGCTATTTCCCGGCGCTGCCGGACGTGGGCAAGGGCATGGCGCAGATGTTCAGCAGCTCCCCCACCGGCGGGAGCGAGAACATGGCGCTGATGTACCTGCTCGCCATCACCGCCGCCACGCGCACCATCGACTTGTCGGCGGCGTACTTCGTGCCCGACGACCTGACGCGGAAGGCGCTGTTGGCCGCGCTCAAGCGGGGCGTCAAGGTTCGCATCATCGTGCCGGGCGAGCATATCGACTCGGAAACCTCTCGCTCGGCGTCGCGGGCCCAATGGGGCGAGCCGCTGGCGGCCGGCGCGCTGATCGCCGAGTACGCGCCCACGATGTACCACTGCAAGGTGATGATCGTGGACGGCTTCCTGGTGTCGGTCGGCTCGACCAACTTCGACAATCGCTCCTTCCGCCTGAACGACGAGGCCACGCTCAATATCCTCGATCGGGACTTCGCGGCGGAACAGACGCGGATATTCGAGGACGACCTGGCCTTGTCCCGGCCGGTATCGCTGGAAGCATGGTCCAACCGGCCGTGGCGCGAAAAGCTGGCCGATGGGTTGAGTTCGCTGCTGGCCTCGCAGCTGTAGGACCTAGGACTTCAGCTTTTTCCCTTCCAGATTCCAGAGCTTGCGGTCGCTGGTCGAGACCGCCACCGCGCCATGCGCGAGCGCGCTGCGGATATCGGCCTCGTTGCAGACAAAGCCGGAAGTGACGATGGGCGGCAGCGCCTTGCGGTCCGCCTCGGGCAGGTGGCCCAGCATCGGCGCCGGCATCAGCTGCACCAGGTTGGGGTCGCTCTGCTCCAGTGCCTTCACGCTGCGTGGCCACGTCGAGCGGTCGGTCACGAAGACCTTCTGCATCGTCACCATGCCGGCGCGGTTGGCGCGCTGGATGGTGGCCACGCGCGTGGACACCAGACTGGTCACCCCGATGTCCGCCAGGTAATCCACGCCACCCTTGTCCTGCGACAGCCCTTCGCAGCTATCGATGTTGACGATGACGTACTTGCCGGCGCGGGTCAGCGTGGCAATCACGGGCTGCAGCTTGCGCAGCTCCACGTTGGCCACGATCGAGACTTCGGCCTCGCTATCGACAAACGCATCGACCTGCTCCGCGCCGTAGAGCGTGGCGATGACCGGGTGGCGCGTCAGGCGGGCGCCGAGGGACCTGTCCATGGGGTTACTTCGCTTCGTGGGAAAGCACGTCGCTCAGGCCGAGCTTCCCGGGGTTGAGGATGTTCTGCGGATCCAGCGCCTGCTTGACCGCCACCAGCACCGGGAACGCGGTGTCCAGCGACGGTGCCATATACGGCGCGCGCAGCAGCCCGATGCCGTGATGGTGGCTGAGGGCCGCATTGTATTGGATCAGCACCGCGTTGGCGGCATCCCAGGCGGCGCGATACCACGTCTGGCGGTCTTCCACCGCAACCTCGCCCCGCAGCGAGAAGTACAGGCAGGCGCCGTCCACGTAGGCGTGCGACTGGTGCGCGGAGCCGGCCAGCGTTCCCGGCACCGCGTTGATGGCGGCCACCACGTCGTCGTAGATCGCGGGCAGGTCGGCCCACGGCCCGGACATCTCGAGCGTATCGGCCACGAAGCCGGGGCTGCGCTTGAAGCCTTCGGCGCTCTTGCCGGTCAGGTAGCGCGTATCGAGCCAGCGTTCGAAGATGGCCTTGTCATCGAGCTTGTCGCCCAATTCCACGCAGACCCGCTCGCTGATCGCCATCACGGCATCGACCATATCCTGGGCGCCTTCGTCGGCCACCAGCAGTACGTTGGTGTCGGGCAGGCCGAACTGCACGCCGCTCTCCAGGGCGTCATAGAGCCGCAGCGCCGCCGGGTTGGCGCCGCGCTGCATGATCTCGCGGCACGCCTCCAGGCCGATGGCGAAGGTCTTGAAGCCATAGGCGATGGCGCGGCCGTAGTCGGGCAGGCGGTGCAGCTTCAGCCGCACGCGCACGATCACGCCCAGCGTGCCTTCCGAACCGATAAAGAGTTGCTGCAGGTCCGGCCCCAGCGCCGCGCGCGAGTAGCCGCCCACGGTGATGAGGCGGCCGTCGGCCAGCACCACGTCCATGCCGAAGACCATGTCCTCGATCTTGCCGTAGCGGGTGGAGAGCTGCCCCGCGCCCCGGCAGGCGACCCAGCCGCCCACGGTGCTGATGGCGTACGACGACGGCCAGTGGCCCATCGTCATGCCGTATTCCTGCTGGATGGTCTGCTCGAAGATGTCGCCGAACATGCCGGCCTCGACTTCCACGATCTGGCTGTTCTTGTCGAAGCCGAGCAGCTTGTTCAGCTCGCAGACGTCGAGCACGATGCCGCCGCGTACCGGCAGTGCGGCGCCGGTCACGTTGCTGCGACCGGCGGACACCGTGACCGGCACGGCGCTGGCGTGGGCGATGCGCATCACGGCCTGCACCTGCTCGACGGTGGACACGCGCACGATCACGCCGCGCGGCGTGGCGGGCTTGCCGCCGGTCTCGGTCATCATCGAGCCCGCCCACCAGTCGCGCGTCCACGTCACCACATCGCCGGTGCTGGTCAGGACGGCATCGGCCACCAGGCGCAGCGCCGCCAGCGTGGCGTCGCTGAGCGGCACGGCGTCGCGCTGCAGGCCGGGGGCGTCCGGGGTCTCGGTGATGGTGGCTGCGTAGCCCGGCGGCGTATGCGCGCCCACGACGTAGTTGCCACGGTTGTAACCGCGCTTGATGGCTTCCTTGCTGATCATGCTGCTTCTCCCATGAGGACGGATTTTTCGAGAGCCACGGCGGCCAGGTAGTCGCTGACCTGCCGGGCGACGGCCGACTCGGACAACCCGAGTTCGGCCTGGAGGATCTGGCCCACGCGCGGCGCGGCGTGGGCGGAGGCATCGCGCGCCATCAGGCGGGCACGCATGCGGCGCGACAGCACGTCATCCACGGTGCCGGCCAGCTCGTGGCGCACCGCGTAGACGACTTCCGCTTCGGTGTGGGGCAGGCCATTGACAATGGGCCGCGCGAGCGTGGCATCGGCCTGGAGGATGTCGCTGACGAAGCGCGCCTCCGTGCCGTACCGTTCGCCCAGGTGTGCCGACATCCCGCCCGACGCCACGATGGCCTGCGCGTCGTAGCCGGCGGCGCCGAGCAGGTAGGCGCTCTTGGTGCGGCACTTGCCGCGCTTGCCGATGACGCGCTGCGCGGCGTCGATGGTCTGCTCGGCCATATGGCGCGAGGTGGTCAGCTTGCCGCCGACGATGGTCACCAGCCCGTCATCGGCGATATGGATCTCGTGGTTGCGCTTGATTTCAAGCGTCTTGCCGCCCGGTGGCGCCACCAGCGGCCGGCATCCGGCGATGCTGCCCACCACGTCCTCGGGCTGAAGGTCTGTCTTCAGCGCCGAACGCGCCCCTTCGAGCAGGAAGTCGAGTTCCTGGCGGGTACACATCACGTTGTCGAGGTCGCCTTCGTAGTCCTCGTCGGTGGTGCCGAGGTAGGACACGTTGCCCCAGCGCGTGATGGTGGCGCGGCGGCTGCGCCCGGGCACGGGAATCGTCACCGTGCAGTCGTTGCGGATCTTGAGCCAGGGAACGGCCACGTGCACGCCCTTGGCGGGGCGGATGTGCAGCGTCTTCTGTTCGCCGCGCTTGCGGCCGGTCCAGTCGCGCAGCCAGACGCCGGTGGCCATGACGACCACGCCCGCACGCACGCGGATTTCCTGCTCGCCGGCGTGAACGATGGCGCCGTCGACCTTGCCGTGGCCGTCGCGCGTGATCTCCATGACCTGCGCGTGGTTGGCCACGGCGGCGCCATGGAAGGCGGCGGTGCGCGCGATGTTCAGCGTCAGTCGCGCATCATCGACGCGCGCATCGAAATACAGGAAGCCGCCGGTCAGGTGCTCGGGGTTGAAGGTGGGGCAGTGCGACAGGACCTCGGCCTTGCTCAGCTTCTGGTGCAGGATGCCCTCGCGCCAGCCGCCGGCCAGGTCGTACGTCCACAGCAGGCTTTCGAAGGCTTTGGCGAGCCGCTTGTCGAACACGCCGTCGCGCTCCATCACGGGGAACAGGAACGGCAGGCGCTGCACGAGGTGGCGCGCGTTGCGGCGCAGGCGCTGGCGCTCGAGCAGCGAATGGCGCACCAGGCTCAGGTTGCCCTGCTCGATGTAGCGCAGGCCGCCGTGCACCATCTTCGACGACTTGGACGAGGTGCCCGAGGCGAAGTCGTTCTTCTCGACCAGCGCCACGCGGTAGCCGCGCAGGCTGGCGTCCAGCGCCGCATAGGCGCCGGTGACCCCGCCGCCGACGATGAGGATGTCGAACGCCTCGCTGCCCAGACGGTCCAGTTGCGACCGGCGGTCGAGCCGCAGCGGCTCGGTGCTGGTCATGGCGGCGCGTTCGCGGCTCGCGCTTCGGGATGGCAGACCCATCATGTTGATCGCTTCTCCTGATTAATGCGACGCAAACGCGTCCACGTGATTGAGTTCGGACGCCACGCGGGCGTGCCAGAGCGCGCGCCGCGCGGCGCGCTCGTCATCGCCGATGGCCGGGGTGAACACGGCGTCCGGCGCGGTGGTGGTGCGGGCTTGCTGCAGGGAGTCCCACAGCAGGCCCGACGCGCCGGCCAGGAAGGCGATGCCGCGCAGGCTGGCGCGGTCCGTCTCCTGCATGCGATGGATCGGCAGGCCGGTGAGGTCGGCCTGCATCTGGAGCAGCGCGTCGCTGCCGGAGAGGCCGCCGCCCACCACGAGGCTGGAGACGGGCACGCCGGCGATGTCGCGGTTGGCCTCGATGCAGGACGCCACGGAATGGGCGATGCCGGCGAGGATGGCGTGGGCGATCTCGGCCTGCGTGGTGGCCATCGACACGCCGTTCAGTGCGGCGCGGGCCTCGGGCTGCATCTGCGGCACGCGCAGGCCGGTCAGGGCTGGGATGAACGTGACGCCGCCCGACGAGGGCACCGTGGCCGCCAGCGCGCTGATCTGCCGGGCGTCTTCGAACCAGTGCAGCTTGTTGCAGACCCAATTCAGCGCGGAGCCGGTGGTGGCCACGAAGGTCTCCACCGAGTAGTGGGAGACGCCCTGATGGCGGCGCGCGGTCATCGTCAGCGTGCTGTCCGATTCGCCGCTGCGCGCCGGCAGGGCGGGGCCGACCATCAGGTCCACGAAGCTGCCGGTGCCGTGCAGGCACATCGACTGCCCCGCATCGAGGCAGCCCAGCCCGATGGCGCCGGCAAGCTGGTCGCCGGCACAGGCGAGGATGGGCACGTCGATACCGATCAGGTCGGCGCGCGTGCGGCCGAAGTCATCGGCGTCCTGCCGCAGTTCGGGCAGCAGCTCGCGGGGGAAGCCGAGCGCATCGGTCCAGTCCGTGAGGTAGCGGTGCTCGCCGAGCATGTAGGCGCTGCACGAGGTGGCGTTCGTCGGCGTGGTCACGCAGGCGCGCTCGGTGGAGAGGTGCCAGAGCAGCCAGCTATCCACCGTGCCGAAGGCCAGCCGGCGCGCGGCCCATGCCTCGGCCACGGCAGGCGTCTCGCGCAGGTGCCGCGCCGCCCAGAGGTAGGGCGAACGCACGCCGGCAGGCCGGCCGACGACAGGACGCAGGCGCGGGTCCCACGTGGCCGCCAGTTCGTGCAGGTCCGGGGCGTAGCGCGTGTCCTGCCAGACCATGGCCGGCACCAGCGCGCGGCCGGTCTGCGTGTCCCACAGCACGGCCGTGGCGCGCTGCGTGGCGATGGCGAGCGCCACCACATTGAGGTGATCGCGCGCAGCCTGCGCCAGCGTGGCCCGGCACACCGCCAGCGTCTTCTCCAGCAGAACATTGGCGTCCTGCTCGACCACGCCGGGGCGCGGCGAATCCACTTGCAGCGTGGTGTATTCCAGGCATGAGACGTGGCCATCGGCGGCCACCACGGCGGCGCGGGTGCCGGACGTGCCCTCGTCGATGGCGAGGATGACGTTCCTGTTCTGGGTCATGACTGCGATTTCTCGATCACGGGTTGCAGGAAGCCGGCCCCCTCGCGCGCATCGCGTGCGAACTGCGGGGCATCGGCTTCGTTGTCAGGGTTGATGGTGGTACGCGTGGGGTCCCAGCGGATCGTGAAGCAGATGATGCTGGCGATGAGGGGCACCACGGAGAGGATCAGGAAGGTGGTTTCCAGCCCGTACTGGGCGCGGAACAGGGGGAACACCAGCAGGCCCAGCGCGGCGCCGATGGAGCCGAGCGCGCCGATGATGCCGTTGGCGCCCGCGCGCAGTTCGCTGCGGAAAGACAGCGAGGACAGGCTCTTGCCGTTCGCGCCGGGGCCGCCCGAGTGGAACAGGATGAACAGCGACGGCACGACCACGGCGACCCACATCGGCATCTTGCCGTTGAACAGGCCGAGCACCAGCAGCATCACGAAGACGGCGGCGAAGCCGAACGCCGAGGCACGGCGCAGGCCGAGCTTGCGGCCGATCAGCGGCGACAGGAAGCCGCCGAAGATGCCGCAGACATTGAACACGAGCGCGCCGATGGTGGCGTAGACGAAGTCCTTGCCGAACAGCGCGGCGCTGATCAGCGGCAGGTACCAGCCAATCGCAAAGTACTGGATCGACTGGCCGATCTGCACCGTGGAGGCGAGGATGGTGCGAGGCAGGTAGACGCCACGGAAGATCAGCAGCACGTTGGCCAGGCCGCGACGGGCCTGGTTGGTCACGGGAATGCGCTCGGACGGCGCGGCAGCCATGAAGGCGCGGCCATAGATGCGCGTCATGGCGCGCGCGGCGGCGTCCAGCCGTTCCTTGCGGGCCAGCCAGATCGGGCTTTCGACCAGGAACAGCAGTTGCAGCACCAGGATGAGGACGCCGAAGATGGCGGTGGCGGCCACCGAATAGCGCCAGATCGTATCGCCCACATTCCAGGAATGGAACAGCAGCGCCAGCAGCAGGTTGGAGCAGACCGCCGTGTACCACATGCCCTGCCAGGTATTGAGGCGGCTCTTGAGCTTGACCGGCGTGAATTCGGCCAGCACGGCCATGGCGATGGCGAAGTCGATGCCGTACGCCGCGCCGACGAAGAACCGGCCGACCAGGATTACATCGAAGCCGGGCGCGAACACCACCAGCAGCGCGCCCACCACGGCCAGCACCTTGGCCAGGATCAGCGGGCGCACGCGGCCCCAGCGGTCGGCCATCCAGCCGCCCAACGGGTTGAAGACGATGGCGACCCATGAGGCGAACGAGGTCAGCAGCGCCACCTGCGCCGGGGCGAGCTGCAAATTGCGCGTCATCGGCCCAAGGCCGGCGCTCAGTGCGGAATTGGAGAAAGCGTCAAGGAAGAGTCCGCCGAGGGCAAGCCACCACACCACGCCGGCGCGGCCACGTATGCCAGGACAGGAATCTATGAAGGCGATGACATCATCGATGCCACGAAGCTTGATGGCAGGGGTTTGCACGGCGGTCTCCTTTTTTTGGTTCTGTAAGAGGCCGCAGCAAACTGCACGCGCTAAGAGACCATCTTACAGATGGTCTCTTATCTAGATCTGCCCGGCCAATGTATGTCGCCGGGCAGGTCATGTCAACGGGGAAAACCCGATAGGGTGGGGCGGAGCCGGGCGCGACTAGCGCGCGTCGCGCGGCTTGAAGATCAGTCCCTGCTGCGCGACACCGATGACGCCGTGCTCGTCATGCAGCGTCGTGCGGGTCAGGCCGATGCCGCTCTCCTGCACCGTGGTCGTCGAGTCGGCCGCGACCCATTCCCCGCGTGGCAGCCGGTGCAGGTACATCGTCAGGTCGGCATTCGCGAACGCGAAGCGATCCAGCGGCACGGCCCAGCTGATGCCATTGCCGAAGTCCGCCGCAGCTACCGCGCGGGCTGCTGGCGTGACTGGCCAGTCGGCCACCAGCGGCACCGCCAGGCGGAACCATACGGCGGCAGGGCCGGGGGCCGTGACCGTGCCGGTCGCCACGCGGCTCTCCATGGCGGTGTAGTGGAACGAGGTCTGCGGCTGCATGCCCGGGATGAGGATGGGCGTGTGGCACGCATCGGGCGGGGGGAGGGACGGAGACTGGGGGGACGACTGGAGGTCGAGCGCACGCTCGCGGATATAGACCGCCGTGCCGTAGACGACCGGTACGCCCTCGTGCGACAGCGCCAGCCGCACGCGCCGCACCGACCCGCCCGGTTGCGGTTCGACCACCGCGCGCAACGGTGCCACGGGAACCGGCCGCACGAATTCGAGCGTGAGGCGAACCATCGACCAACCCGGCTCCTGCGCCATGGCGCGGTCCGCCATCGAGGCCAGCAACCCGCCCGGTGCGCCGCCGTGCTGGGCGCCGGGATGCCAGGGGCCGCGCGACAGTTCGGTAGGGACGACGGCATCGCCCGAGACTTCGAAAATGCTGTGGGGAATCGGCGCAGAAGCAGTAGCCAAGACGGTCTCCGTGATGCGGGCTGCGCTCCCGGACGCCGGGGCGCTATGGCCGCCAACGATACACCACGAGATGGCTTGTCTGCTGGCGCCACCGTTCTGTGCGGATACCGGCCATGAACCTTTCAGCCGTGAAAGACCATTGGTGCATTGCAATATGCGAAGCCCCTGCGCACAGGGCGCAACGACCTGTGAATTGGCGCGCGGATCTGCTGCGGTGCAATATCGAATTGTTGTGTTGGGGGCGGGTAATCGAGCAATTTATTGCGTTGACATTGCCAAAGACAAAGTCTTACCCTCCGATCCACGCTAACTAGACGTTCGCATATAGAACGCAAGTTCGATATGTGGTCATTTCGGATTTCAGGAGACTTGCCTTGAACAAGGTTGCCGGGTTCTTTACAGAACTGATGCGCCGGTATTTGCCGGACCCCTTCGTGTTTGCGATTGGCCTGACGCTGCTCTCCATGGTGATGGCGATGCTGGTCGAGGGACAGGCCGCCAACACGATCATCCTGAACTGGGGCAAGGGGTTCTGGAACCTGCTCTCGTTCACCACGCAGATGGCGGTGATCCTGGCCATGGGCTATGTGCTGGCCACCGCGCCGCTGGTCGATCGTTTCCTGAACAGCATCGTCGCGCGCGTGCATACGCCGCGCGGGGCCATCATCGTGGCGACGCTGGTCGGCGGTATCGGTAGCTACCTGAACTGGGGCTTTGGCCTCGTGATCGGTGGCATCATCGCCCGCAAGCTGGCGCTTAAGGTGAAGGGGGTGCACTACCCGCTGATCATCGCGTCGGCCTATAGCGGCTTCACGATGTACGGCCTGGGCTTGTCCGCCAGCATTCCCGTGCTGATCTCCACGCCGGGCCATCCCATGGAAAAGCTCATGGGCGTGGTGGCGCTCAAGGACACGATCTTCTCCCTGCCGATGCTGCTCACCAGCCTGGCCGTGATCATCACGCTGCCGCTGCTCAACGCGATGCTGCATCCGCGCGATGCCAAGGATGTGGTCGAGATCAAGGACGATGCGGAGGAGGGCCGCGCCGGCGCCGCCGGTGGCCACAGCATGGGCATCGAGAACACGCTGGCCGCGCGCATGAACAACAGCCGCCTGCTGAGCCTGGTCATCGGCCTGTGCGGCATGGCCTACGCGGTGCTGTACTTCACGCAGGGCGGCACGCTGGACCTGAACCTGATCAACTTCCTGATCCTGTTCATCGGGGTGCTGCTGCTGGGCACGCCGGCCAACTACGTCGCCAAGCTGAACGAGGGCATCAAGACGATTTCAGGCATCATCCTGCAATATCCGTTCTATGCCGGCATCATGGCGATCATGGCGGGCTCGGGGCTGGTGGATACCATTTCGCGCGTGTTCGTGGATATCGCCACGCCGCAGACGCTGCCGTTCTGGGGCCTGGTGAGTTCGTTCGTGATCAACTTCTTCGCGCCATCGGGTGGTGGCCACTGGGTGATTCAGGGGCCATTCATGATCGACGCGGCGAAGGCCATCGGCAGCTCGGTGGCGCAGACTTCGATGTCGGTGATGCTGGGCAACGCCTGGAACGACCTCGTGCAGCCGTTCTGGATCCTGCCGGCGCTGGCGCTGTCGAAGCTCAAGCTCAAGGACGTGATGGGCTATACCGTGATCATGATGTTCTGGGTCGGTGCCATCTACATCGTGGCGCTGCTGGCCTGGGGCATGCTGACGCACTGACCGATGTACTGACCGATGTACTGACCGATGTACTGACAACCAACGCGGAGAGAATCGCATGCCGTTCCTGATCGAGACGTTCGACAAGCCGAATCACCAGCATGTGCGGCAGGCCAACCGGCCCGTGCACCTGGAGTATCTGGAAGCCAACAAGGCGCTGCTGCTGGCCTGCGGCGCCAAGCTCAACGATGACGGCAGCGATGGCGGTGGCGGCCTGTATATCGTCGACGTGGAGACGCGCGAGGCTGCGCAGGCCTTTATCGAAGCCGATCCGTTCCACAAGGCCGCGCTGTTCGCCGAGGTAAAGATCGTACGGTGGCGCAAGGCCTATCTGGACGGCGTCCGTCATATCTGAACGAAGGCGTAGGTATGAAGCGATGGAAGCAACGGCCCGATGGCGCCAACTGGGGCGACTTCGGTGAGGACGACCAGCTCGGCCGCCTGAACCTGATCACGGCGGCGCGCGTGCGTGCCGCCGCGCAGGAGATTCAAAGCGGCCGGACGTTCTGCCTGTCCCTGCCGCTGGACCTCCCCGGCGGGAATGTGCTGAACCCGCGCCGGCATCCGCCCGTGCTGCGTCCCACTTTCCGTGACGACGTGGCCTACGTGAACTTCCCGCTGGCCAAGGTCGATCCGCGCGCGCTGGACGTGCTCAGCGACGACCAGGTGCTGCTATCCATGCAGTACTCCACGCAGTGGGATTCACTGGCCCACGTGGGCGCGCTGTTCGATGCCGATGGCGATGGGGTGGCCGAACGCGTCTACTACAACGGTTTCCGGCCGAATGCCGATATCGTCGGTCCGGTTGACTATGCTGAAGCCGACCACTTCGCGGCCCATCCCTGCGGGCACGACCACAGCCATGCCGACGCGCTCGGCATCGAGACCCTCGCGGCGCACGGCATTCAGGCGCGCGGCGTGCTGGTCGATCTGGCCGAACACTACGGCCGCGAATGCCGGACGGTCGGCTACGACGACCTGATGCGCGTGATCGACGCCGATGGCATCGAGGTTGGCAGTGGCGACATCCTCGTGCTTCGCACCGGATTCGCCGAGATGCTGGTCGAGATGGCTGGCGAGCCCGATGCCGAACTGTTGCATCAGAGCTGCTGCGCGCTGGACGGGCGCGACGACAAGCTGCTGCAGTGGATCACCGATTCCGGCATTGCCGCGATCGCGGCCGACAATTACGCCGTCGAGCGCTATCCGGCCCGGCCCGTGCCGGCGGAGCAGGGCCCCGTGCCGATGCTGCCGCTGCATCATCACTGCCTGTTCAAGCTCGGCCTGCCGCTCGGCGAACTCTGGTACCTGCGCGACCTGGCCGCCTGGCTGCGCGCCGAGGGTCGCCACCGGTTCTTCCTGTCGGCGCCGCCGCTGCGGCTGCCCGGCGCGATGGGGTCGCCCGTGACGCCCGTTGCCACTACCTGATTCCTCTCTCTTCACTAGGAGCCCACCATGCTGTTCATGGTCGAAATGACTGTTCGTATTCCCCAAACGCTCGACCCGGTTGTCGCCGACAAGATCAAGGCGGAAGAGAAGGCGTACTCCCAGCAACTCCAACGCGACGGCAAGTGGCGCCACCTGTGGCGCGTGGCTGGCCTCTACGCGAACGTGAGCATCTTTGACGTCAAGGATGCCGACGAACTGCACACGCTGCTGACTGGCCTGCCGCTGTATCCGTACATGGAAATGAAGGTGACCGCGCTGGCGCAGCACGCCTCTGCCATCGCCCAGAACTGAGCCCCGGAGACCGCCATGCCTTTTGCTGACCTTGCGGGCGTCAAGCTCCATTACCGGTTCGATGGCGATGAGAGCCTGCCCGTGCTGGTGCTGTCGAACTCCCTGGGTACCAGCCTCGATATGTGGCAGCCGCAGATCGCCGCGCTGACGCAGCGTTTCCGGGTGCTGCGCTACGACACGCGCGGCCACGGGCAGTCGTCCGTTACCGAGGGACCGTACAGCATCGCGCAACTGGGCGGCGACGTCATCGCGCTGCTCGACCATCTGGGCCTGCAACGCGTGCATTTCTGCGGGCTGTCGATGGGCGGCATCACGGGCATGTGGCTGGGCGTCCACCACGCTGACCGCCTTGACAAGCTGATCCTGTGCAATACGGCGGCCTATATCGGGCCGCCCGAGAACTGGACCAACCGTGCCGCCGCCGTGGAGCGTGACGGTGTGGCGTCGATTGCCGCCGCCGTAGTCGACAAATGGCTCACGCCGGACTTCGCGGCGCAGCAGGCGGATCTGGTGCAGACGTTGCGGACGATGTTGGGTGCCACCGACGCCCGCGGCTACGCGGCGAACTGCCTGGCCGTGCGCGATTCGGATCTGCGCAACGACGTGCAGCGCATCACCACGCCCACGCTGGTCATTGCCGGCACCGGCGATATCCCGACCCCGCCCGCCGATGGTCGGTATCTGGCGGAGAACATTCCGGGCGCCAGGTACGTGGAACTGTACGCCGCGCATCTCTCGAACCTGCAACAGGTGGAGGGGTTCAATCAGGCTGTGCTGGCGTTCCTGGATCGCTGACGCCTGAGGTGGGCTGCTACCCCCGCCGGACGCCCGGCGGGTAACCCGGCAGGGTTTCACCGGATCTTGCCGAATCCCCCGGCGGCCCACTGCGCGCCGCTTTCCCGCGTCAAGCGGAAATCTGGTCGCACTTTGACGGTAGCGAGCACGTCCCCGAACTGCCCGACTGCCGTGAGGGTGCCGAATGGCTCGTACTCGTCCGGCGTGATGACTAGCTGGATCGTTACCGCGTCCGAGCCGACTTCCACGGTCACCTGCTTGTTCAGTTGCGCGTGCAACTGCTGTTCGTGTCGACGGATGACTTCCGAAGCGGTCTTCACCAGGGTCTGATGCGCTGTCGCATCGAGCGGCTTCGGATCGACCTTGTTTCGGCCCATGGTCCAGGGGCCGACCAGCGCGGGCTCGGAACTGCCATCCCGGATCATCTCGACGGCCCAGCCGTCACCATCCTCGTTCTTGATGACCCGCGCGGTCCAGCCCTTGTCTCGCCAAAGCCTGGGTTCATGGATGGGGGAGGACTCGGCCTCCGAAGGGACGGTGTCGCTGTGATTCATGGATCTCGTATTCAATGCATGCGGCCTTCGCCGCTGGCGCGCGGCAGCCGCTGCCATGGTGGCGGCTAAACGCCGCATTGTAATGGGATCAGTGTCTCGACGAAATGGCGCCCGCTGCCTTTGCGGGCGGCAGGGTGGCCCATGGTCCAATACCGGCGTTTTCCACGGTTGAATATCTTGGTGGAGTAAGCGAACGTCCTATGGAGCCAACAACATGAAATACTCCCTGCTCGTTGTGTTGCTCGCAGCCGCCGGATGCGCCAGCCCACCGCCGCCCGCGCCCCTTCCCCCGCCGCCGCCGGCCAATGCCAGCAAGGTAGGCCAGAGCCAGATGGCGCCCAAGGCGGCCGCGCAGTGCATCGGATCGAAATGGACGCAACCGGGCGGACAGCCGGCCATGATCCAGTACGTGTACGCCAACGATACGGCATTCGATGTCTTTGTCCCCGGCCAGACCCCGCCCGCCGGAACGGCCGCTATGGTCAGGCCCGCTCCGACCGGCACAGGCTCAACGCTGTATTTCCGTGGCAACGACGCCGCGGCGTCCAGCGTCTTGAGCCAGTGTTCCTAGGCCTGCCGGGATAGCGAAGCGCGTCAGGGGTGGCCGATGGCTGGCTTTTCCCCTGGCACGCCTCGGAATGGACGTCATTGGTCTCCCGGCCATCGATTCATTCGTAAGTTAGGTTGACCTGCCCCGGCATGACCTGTATAAGAGTCCTTGCAGGATCATCAAGCAGACCTCAGAGTTCATTGGCGAATCGCCACCTTCCTTGTTTCTTCCTTGAGTATCGTGCCTCGCCGGTATTTTCGTCGTGCGAGAATTTTTTAGGAATTGACATGGCAACAGGTACGGTAAAGTGGTTCAACGACGCCAAGGGCTTTGGTTTCATCACGCCGGAAGCAGGTGGAAATGATCTTTTCGCGCATTTCTCCGAGATCCAGGGCGATGGCTTCAAGTCGCTGCAAGAAGGACAGAAGGTGAATTACGTCGAAGGCAATGGCCCCAAGGGTCCGACCGCGACGAAGATTCAGCCCTCCTGAACTGACTCGACTGGCAACAGTCGTAGAAAAGCTCCGCAGATGCGGAGCTTTTTTTATTTGTGGCGGGTTTTTCCCTACGGAGAAATACACCCGCCGCGAGTGGGAGGGAAGGAGTAGAGTCGATAGGTAGTCGCAAATTCCGATACCTTCTCAATCAAGGGGGCGATTCCAGTATGCAAGGTGCCACTCTGCCATTCAGCTTCCTCTGCACATTAAACGCCGATGTCGAGCGCCTGGCCTACCATGTGGCGGTCAGTTTCCGGGATGGCAACCACCCGGCGGGCGTGCAATTTACAAGCTTCGTTGGCACCGGAAGGCGCTCCTTTTCGGTGCGCAGCCCAGACAGCGACCTCCAGCCCGCGACGGGTGAGACCTGCGAACAGCTATGCCGCATCGCCATTGGCCAGGTCCTGCGCGACCAGCTCTACAACAAGGCGGCCGACGGCGACCATGTGCTCGATCTCGACGTGTTGCCATGGGAGGGCGAACTGAAGCCCGTCGGCGCCGGCAATATCGCAAGGCGTCCTGCACGGCGATATTCGCCGGTTTAAGTCCGTCGGGCGGCTTTCCCCGATATATCCCTGAAGCGCACAGTAAGAGCGTATGCTGGTACTGCCAATCGGCAATCAATGCACCGGGAGCATCTCATGGCCAAGAGCCAACTACGCGGCAATCGCGAAGCAAAAAAACCCAAACAGCCCAAGAAGCCGGCCGTGCCGGCAAGCCCGATCGGAACGGTGCATTCTCGGATCGGCAACGACGGCGTCGGCAAGCGGAAGTAAATCGGCGGAAGCCGACCGATGAGGGAGGCGCATCATGATCCATCAGGACTTTAGCTCGACATTCCAGGGGCTGCCACTGACCGCCGAGCAGGAATCGGAAGTTCGTCACTACCTGAACAGGAAGGCCCGGCTCGGCCGGCCATGGGACACCGTGGAGTTGCGGGGAATGCTGGAAGACATGCTGCTGCCGCCCACGGCGGAAGATAGCGACGCCGGCGATACGCAACTGGAGCGTGTCGCCGCGGCGGAACGCGCGGCAGCGTTCGTCGACGACGCCATGGAACCGATCGAGGCGTACGAGGAATGGAACGCCGCCATGGAAACCGAGGGCATGAAAGGCGGCCAGCGCTGAAGGCTGGTTACCAGGTCGAGATGGCGCGGGGCGTGGCGAGCGGCATGCCAATGCCGGCAGCCGGATCGGTCAGTGCCTCGATTTCGATATAGGGCCGCTCCGACTGCACCTTCCCGAATATCGCCGCAAAAGGAACATCGGCGGCATCCCGGCCGGTGCCAATACGCAGCAGGCCGGTCGGAATCGATACCCCTGAGGGATCGAGCAGATACCAGCCGCCTGACAGGTACACCTCAACCACCGCGTGGAAATCCGGCGGTCCCATTGCCGGGTCCGCGCCATAGTCCAGGCTGCTGGAAATGCGGGCCGGCATACTCAGCGCGCGGCAAATGGCGATCATCAGGTGGGCGAAATCCCGACACACGCCGGTTCGCTCCACGATCGTATCGGTCGCCGACGTCCGTTCATTGGTGGAGTGCGAGAGAAAACGGATATGGTTGCGCGCCCATTCCCGGATCGCGTACACGCGCGGGTAGCCGGGGCGCATGCCGCCAAACTCACGCATCGCGAACTCCATCAGGCGGTCTGATTCGCAATAGCGGCTCGGCGTCAGGAAGGGCAGCACCTCAAAGGGCAGTTCGGCGACCGGGACCTGCCCTATCGATTCGCCATCGTCGAGTCGATGATCGATGTCCACCACACACTCATAGCGGATGGCCAGATGGCCCTTGTTCGCACGAATCCGCAGCATGCGGTTGCACAGGACCGGATCTGTGTAGCGCGTGGCGGGCACCTCCGGCGTGATGGCGAGGTGCTCGGAAACGATGGACTGGCGTCCCGTCCTTGCGGCTTCGATACGCAACAGAAAGTCCGCTGTGGGATCCAGGATCTCATAGGACAGGTTCACCAGGTACCGGATGCGATTCATCGTTGACCTTGCGCCGATGTGGGGGAGGGAGACGGCATTCAGAGTGTACTGCTACGACGCTGCGCCTGTATTGTAAGGACGCTCGCATTTGTCGTGCCTGGACCTCTAAACTAGAGCCATGACGCGCCTTAGCAGGGTTCCGCTCTCCGGCCGCCGATGGCCCAACAGATATGCGGAACAACAGTCGGAGGCGAGTCATGCGCACGCTCCTATATTTCATCCTCAATGATGTGGCCACCGCCAAGCTGGCACAGACCCGGCTGCACGCGCTCGTGGCTGGCCCTCAGGCGCCGGATGGTCCGTGGTTTGTACGTCGAGACCGGCAGCCCGTCGAGAGCCTGCCCGGCACCGACACGGGCCAGATTACCTACCGCGATGAAACCGCAATGGGCGGATTTGTCGCCGGCGCCATTGCCGGCGTCGCCATCACCGTTGCGTACGGCACATCGTTTGGTCCGGCCGAAAGCACGATCGCCGCACTGGGGGTTGCCATGCTCGGCGGCATGCTGGGCTGGCTGCTCGGGGCAAGACTCGGTGGCAAGTTCCTGCGCGTCGGCTTGACGGAACGCCGACTCCCCATGGCGCCGGGGCAGCTCGTGATGGTGGCAAGTTGCCACGGCGGTTCCTGCGCGCCGATGCGCAGCATCGTCAAGGAGTTGGGCGGCGTTTGCCTCGCCGGGACAGCGTACCGCGGCTGGCCCCGTTGACCATGCGATAACGACGGCCCCCGTCGACCATTCAGATCTGGGATTGCCTTTCCGTGGCCTGACAGTCCTTCTCCAGCATGGTGAGTACGTCGTAGAACACTTCATGCCAATCGGGGTGCGCGGGGTCGCCCACGTGTTGGTCATGGCCATCGGCAACCTTCGCGTGCAAGCCGTGACGCGTGAGTGTCATCACGACGGGCACCTCGGCGCTGTGCACCACGGCATCCCCTGCATCGAACGTGACGACGTAACGGAAGCCGTAGCTTTTCGGACCGGGCTCTCCGGTCGGCTTGACCGATATCAGCGCGGGCGGCGCCTGCAAATATGCAGCCAGCTTCTCACTCGTGGATCTGGCGACCGATTCCAGCAAGGCCCTGTGATCCTTTTCGCGCGTCGATGCCTCGAAGAATCGATCGCGTAACGCTTCATACGGGGACATCGCGCCTCCTCGCCCTGCTGTGGGACAAAAGACCATGCCTCTACTGTAGAACGCGCGCGCAACGTCCGTACGTATCGGTGATCCAGGTCGCAGGTTCGTGGGGTGCCATCCTCAACGAAGGAAATAGATGCTAGAGGCCATTCGCCACGCTTTTTCGTTTCTGCCCACGCCGTCGCCATGGCATGACAAGGCGCCGGTCCGGGGAGAACTGTTTGGCATCGAACGGCTGGAGCAGCATGCGCAGAGCCTGGCGGCCGCGCAGACCGTGACCGCCAGCCCGCCCAGGGTCCCCACGCTGCAGAGCCGCCTCAAGGACAATGCGGCGGTCTTGCTGCGCGCCTACCGGGCCGGTGCGTCCGAATTGGAGAAGGGGCGCAGCGTGGTGCCCGCCGCAGAGTGGTTGCTCGACAACTACCACCTCGTCGAAGCGCAGGTCCGGGAGATTCGCGACGCCTTGCCGCCCGGCTACTATCGCCAGCTGCCCAAGCTGAGCAACGGACCGTTCGCCGGCTACCCGCGCGTCTTTGGCATTGCCTGGGCGTTTGTCGCGCACACCGACAGCCATATCGATGCCATCGCGCTGCGGCGCTTTATCGCCGCCTATCAGCGCGTGACACCGCTGACCATCGGGGAACTGTGGGCCGTCGCCATTACGCTGCGCATTGTCCTGATCGAGAACCTGCGCCGGCTCGCTGACCAGATGACGGCGGGGCGCGCCGCCCGCGCCGACGCCGATGGCCTGGCGCGCCGTGTACTGGTCGAGGGATGCGGCCGATCGGCGCTGGAAGCCGATATTGCGGCGCGTTCCGTCCTGCCCTTGTCGGAGCTGTTTGCCGCGCAGCTGGCCAAGCGGCTGCGTGACCAGGACCCCGTGACCACGCCGATCCTTGGCTGGCTGGAGGCGCGGCTCGGGCGGCAGGGCGTTTCCGTCGATGACGTGGTACTGCATGCCCAACAGCGGCAAGGGGCATCCAATGTCACGGTCCGCAACGTCATTACCAGCTTGCGGTTGATCTCGGACCTCGACTGGACCGAGCTGTTCGAGGACGTCAGCCTCGTCAACCGGGTGTTGTGCGCGAACAGCACGTTCGCGCTCATGGACTTCCCGACGCGCAACCTTTACCGCAGCGCCATCGAGCGCCTGGCGCGGGGCGCGACGCTATCCGAGCTGGAGATCGCCGACCGCGCGGTAGGGGCCGCCCGTGCCGCGACTGGAATCGGGCACGATGCCGGCCGCGTCGAATGCGCGACGGACGCCGGCTACCACCTGATCGGTGACGGACTCGCTACCTTCGAGGCGTCGATCGGATACCGACCCACCGTCGCGCAGCAGCTCAGCCGCTTTCATCTCCGGCTCGGCATCGGCGGCTACCTCGGGGCGACGTTGCTGGTCACCGTCCTGCTGCTCGCTATCTCGTTGTGGCTTCCGGGAGTTCCGGCGCTGGCCGCAACGGGCGGATGGCCCATGCTGCTCGCGCTCGTTGTGCTGATCTGGCTGATCCCCGCCAGCGAAGTCGCCTTCGCGCTGATTAACCGGGCGATTGCGTGGCACTTCGGGGCCGTCATCCTGCCCGGTCTGGCGCTTTCTGCCGGCGTGCCGCGCTCCCTGCGGACCCTGATCGCCGTGCCGACGCTGTTGTCCGGCGAGCCCGAGCTGCGCGCCCAGATCGAGGGGCTGGAGGTGCACCATCTTTCCGGGGCCGGCGGCGACTTGAGTTTCGCCTTGCTGACCGATGGCGTAGACGCCGATCAGGAGGTCATGCCCGGCGACGCGCATCTGCTCGCAGTCGCCGCCGACGCCATCGCGCTACTCAACGAGCGCCATGGCCCAGGGCCAGCGGGAGACCGCTTTCTCCTGCTCCATCGGCGCCGCATCTTCAATGCGGGCGAGGGCGTCTGGATGGGGTGGGAGCGCAAGCGCGGCAAGCTGCACGAGCTGAACCGCCTGTTGCGGGGCGCCACCGACACCAGCTATGTGCCGGTGGACGGCGCGCCGCCGCGCGTACCGGCTGACGTCCGCTATGTCATTACGCTGGATGCGGACACGCGCCTGCCGCGAGACGCCGCGTTGCGGCTGATCGGCAAGATCGCGCATCCGTTGAACCGGCCCCGCTTCGACCCTGCGCTGCAGCGGGTCATCGGCGGCTATGCGGTCCTCCAGCCTCGGGTGACCCCGTCGCTGCCGGTTGGGCGGGAGGGATCGTTGTTCCAGCGCATCTTCTCCGCGCCGGGCGGCATCGATTCCTATGCCACCGCAGCATCCGATGTCTATCAGGACTTGTTCAACGAAGGGTCGTACGTCGGCAAAGGCATCTACGACGTCGACGCCTTCGAGGCGGCACTGTCCGGCCGGATCGCCGATAACACCGTGCTCAGCCACGACCTGCTCGAAGGCATGTTCGCGCGTACGGGCCTGGCGTCGGATATCGAGGTGGTCGAGGAATTTCCCGCGCGCCATGACGTGGCCGCCAAGCGGCAGCACCGCTGGACGCGCGGCGACTGGCAGCTCCTCGGCTGGATCTTCGGACACCATGCCGGGCGCGATGCGGTGCCCGCCGTAGGCCGCATGAAGATGTTCGACAACCTGCGCCGCTCGGTCCTGCCGCTCTGCCAGCTGGCGGCGCTCGCGACGAGCTGGCTCGCGCCCGCGCCGCTCAACCTGCATGCCACGCTGCTGGTGCTGGCCGCCATCAGCATCCCGATCCTGCTGCCGGGCCTGCTTTCGCTGCGCCCCCATCACACGGCGGTGCGATGGCGCAGCCACGCGGCGATGCGGCTGGCCGATCTGCGCACCGCCGCCATGCAGATCCTGTTCACCGTGGCGTTCCTGCCGGACCAGGCTTGGAGCACCGGCGACGCCATCGTCCGGACGCTGACGCGGCTGCTCCGCACGCGGCGCCACTTGCTCGAATGGACGACTGCCGCGCAGTCGAAGCGCAATCCCCGGCTCGATCTCGCGGGGTTCTACCGTCGCATGCTGGGCGGGGTCCTGCTGACCGTGGTGGTGGCTGCCATCACGATCGGTGTCGCGCCATCCGGCTGGCCGCTGGTGGCGCCGTTTGTCTTGCTGTGGCTCGCCGCGCCGGCGCTCGCGCTGTGGGCCAGCCGTGCGACGCGCGCTGCGCCCCGGCTTACGCTGTCCGAGGAGGAAGCGGGAGAACTGCGCCGGATCGCGCGTCGCACGTGGCGCTACTTCGAGGTCTTCGTCACGCCGGCGGACAACATGCTGCCCCCGGACAACGTGCAGGAGAGCCCCCGGCAGGTCGTGGCGAACCGGACTTCCCCGACCAATATCGGCCTGTACCTGCTGTCCGCCGTGGCCGCGCACGACTTTGGCTGGGCGGGGACGACCGAAACAGTGGCGCGGCTCGAGGCCACGTTTGACGCGCTGCGACGGCTGTCGCGCTATCGCGGACACTTCTTCAACTGGTATGGCACCCAGGACCTCCGTGCGCTCACGCCCGCCTATGTGTCGTCCGTCGACAGCGGCAATCTGGCCGGCCATCTCATCGTGCTGGCCAACGCCTGCGAAGGCTGGGCGCGTACGCCCGCCGCTGCGACGGAGGCGCCGGAGACACGCAAGGGCATGCAGGACAGCGTCACGCTGGCCCATGAGGCACTGGGGAGTTTGCTGCAGGCAGGCAGCGAGCAGGGCCGCGAGGTCGAGGCGTTGCTGAACGAGATCGACGATCATCTGCACGGCGCGCAGCGGATGGCCACGTTGATGCCCACGCTGCGGCGGCTGGCCGACCACGCCACGCGGCTCTGCGCGGACATGCGCCCGGCCGCCGGCAATGACGCGCTGGGTGACCTCTCGTTCTGGCTTGGCGCCCTGTCCAGGCGGGCCGTAGAACATGAGCGCGATGGCGCGGCGCTTGCCGCCGCGTCGCCAGACGTGGCTGTCCGGCTTCTCGCGCTCGCCAGCGAAGCGCGCGAGATGGCGATGTCCATGGACTTCTCCTTCCTGTTCAACGGGGAACGCAAGCTGTTGTCGATCGGCTTTGCGATGGACGATAACCGGCTCGACACCAGCTGCTACGACCTGCTCGCCTCGGAGGCGCGACTGGCCAGCCTGTTCGCCATCGCAAAAGGGGATGTGCCCACGCGGCACTGGTTCCGCCTGGGCCGTGCCGCCACACCGCTCGGCAACGGTTCGGCGCTGATCTCGTGGTCCGGCTCCATGTTCGAATACCTGATGCCGTCACTGGTGATGCGTGCGCCGAAGGGCAGCCTGCTCGAACAGACCAGCTGGCTGGTGGTCGAGCGCCAGCGCACCTACGGTCGCTCGCTGAGCATTCCCTGGGGCATCTCGGAGTCCGCGTACAACGCGCGCGATCTCGAGTTCACGTACCAGTATTCGAACTTCGGCGTGCCAGGCCTTGGCCTGAAGCGGGGTCTTGCCGAGAACGTGGTGATTGCGCCGTACGCCGCCGCGCTCGCCGCCATGGTTGACCCGCCCGAAGCGCTGCGCAACTTCAGGGATCTCATGCGCATCGGCGCGCTGGCTCGGTACGGCTTCTACGAAGCCATCGACTTCACGCGTTCGCGCTTGCCGGAGAACCAGGATCACGCCATCGTGCGGGCCTTCATGGCCCACCACCAGGGCATGAGCATTGTCGCGCTCGCCAACACGCTGCTGCACGGCGTCATGCGCGAGCGCTTCCATCAGGAGCCGATGGTCCAGGCGACCGAACTGTTGCTGCAGGAGCGCATTCCGCGCAATGTGGCGATCGCGCCGCCGCGTGCCGAGGACGTCAAGGCTTCGGCGATTGCCCCCACGGTCCAGGATTCGACGGCCAGGCGGATGCCTGGTGCGGTCGTCGGGCCACCTGTCACCCATCTGCTCTCGAACGGGCGCTACACCGTCATGCTGACGGCAGCGGGGGCCGGCTACAGCCATTGGCGCGACCTGTCGGTCACCCGGTGGCGGGAGGACGCCACCTGCGATGAAGATGGGTCGTTCATCTTCCTGCGCGACAACGAGGACGGACGGGTCTGGTGCGCCGGCGCGTGGATCCCCGGCAGCGATGATGTTGGCGAGGACAACGAGGTGCTGTTCGTCGAGGACCGCGCGGCGTTCCATCGGCGCGATGGCGCGTTGACCACCACGCTCGACGTGCTGGTATCGGGCGAGGACGACGGCGAGGTGCGGCGTGCGTCGCTGTCCAACAGTGGTCGCCGAACCCGCGAGATCACGTTGACCTCCTACGCCGGGCTGGCGCTCTCGGCGCAGGCGGCGGACGTCGCGCATCCGGCGTTCTCCCGGCTGTTCATCCAGACCGAGTATCTGGCCGAGTTCGGCGCACTGATCGCGACCCGCCGGCCCCGCTCGCAAACCGATCCGCAGATCTGGGCCGCGCATTTCGCGGTGGTGGAGGGGGACGTCTGTGCCGACCCGGAGTATGAGTCCGACCGGGCGCGCTTCCTGGGGCGGGGTCGGACCATCATGACGGCGCGCGCAGTGCAGGACGGCGGGCCGCTCTCGAATACGACAGGCACGGTGCTGGATCCCATCTTTTCGCTGCGGCAGCAGGTGCGCATCGCCCCCGGTGGGGTGGCGCGCGTGGCGTTCTGGACCGTCGTGGCGGCGTCGCGCGCCGAGCTGCTCGATCTGATCGACAAGCACCACGATCGCAGCGCCTTCGACCGCGCCCGGACCCTCGCATGGACGCAGGCGCAGGTCCAGCTGCGTCATCTGGATATCAAGTCGAACGAGGCTGCGGACTTCCAGCGGCTGGCGGCAGCCATCCTGTACGCGGACCGCCGCCTCAGGGCGCCATCCGGGGCGATCGCGCGCGGCGCTGGCCTCCAGTCCGGGCTGTGGCCGCACGCCATCTCTGGCGACCTGCCGATCGTTCTGTTGCGTATCGACGAGATCGACGATATCGCGCAGGTTCGCCAGTTGCTGCGTGCGCATGAGTACTGGCGCATGAAGCGGCTCGGCGTCGATCTCGTTATCGTGAACGAGCATGCCTCGTCGTATGTGCAGGACCTGCAGGTCGCCATCGACACAGCGGTACGCAGCAGCCAGTCGCGGCCGCGTCTGGGCGAGGAGTTCGCCCAGGGGGCGGTCTACGCGCTGCGCGCCGACCTGATGACCGGCGAGGCGCGTGCGTTGCTGCAGTCCGTCGCACGCGTGGCGCTGATTGCACGCCGGGGCGCGATTGCCGACCAGCTTGCACGGGTTCCCGATCCGGCGTGGGCACCGCCGCCAACGTTGCCGCTTACGCCGCCGCCGTCCCGGTGGCCGCCTGCGGTTGCAAGTACCTCGTACGATCAGGCCTCGCTCGAGTTCTTCAACGGTTTGGGTGGCTTCGCCCGGGATGGCCGGGAGTACGTCGTGATCCTGGAGGACGGCTCCACCACGCCGGCGCCATGGATCAATGTCATTGCCAATGACGGCTTTGGCTTCCAGGTGTCGACCGAGGGCAGCGGCTATACGTGGTCCGTCAACAGCCGGGAGAACCAGTTGACGCCATGGTCCAACGACGCCGTCTCGGACCCGGCAGGGGAGGCCATCTACGTGCGCGACCTGGCGTCGGGCGAGGTCTGGACAGCCACCGCGCAGCCGGTGCGTGATGGCGGCAAGTACATCGCCTGTCATGGCTTTGGATACAGTCGATTTTCACACGTGGCGCACGGCATCGGGCTGGAGCTGCTGCAGTATGTGCCGGTCGATGACCCGGTGAAGATCTCGCGGATGACGCTGCGCAATCTCTCCGGGGAGCATCGGCAGCTGTCCGTGACGGCCTATGTCGATTGGGTCCTCGGCCTGTCGCGCGGCGCCTCGGGCCCTTACATCGTGACCGAGTTCGATGCGGAAAGCGGCGCGATGCTGGCACGGAACCCCTGGAATCTCGCGTTTCCCGGCCGGGTCGCGTTCGCCTGTCTGGTCGGGACCACGACGAGCTGGACAGCCGACCGAAGCGAGTTTATTGGCTATCGCGGCACGCTCGGCCGCCCGGCGGCGCTGGTCGCCCCCGCCGGCTCGGCATCGCTTTCCGGCGCGGCCGGCGCGGGGATGGATCCTTGTGCGGCCCTCCAGTGTCATGTCTCGCTCGCGCCGGGCGAATCCACCGAGGTGGTCGTGCTGCTCGGGCAATGCGCCGGCGCCGATGAGGCCCGCGACTTGATCGCCCGCTATCGCGCCGGGAATCTCGACAGCACGCTCGCGGCCGTGACGGCGCAGTGGACGGATCTGCTCGGCGCGCTGCAGGTCAAGACGCCGGATCGCGCGATGGACATCATGCTCAATGGATGGCTGCTCTACCAGACGCTCGCCTGTCGCGTCCGGGCCCGTTCGGCGTTTTATCAGGCCAGCGGCGCCTACGGGTTTCGCGACCAGTTGCAGGACACCATGGCGCTCACCTTCGCCCGCCCCGCCGAGACGCGGCGCCATCTGCTGCGCGCCGCCGCGCGGCAGTTCGAGCCAGGCGACGTCCAGCACTGGTGGCTACCGCATTCCGGGCAGGGCGTGCGCACGCGGATTTCGGACGACTGCGTCTGGCTGGCCTTCGCCACGGCGACCTATGTGATGGGGGCGGATGATGCCGCGGTGCTGGACGAGCACATCCCCTTCCTTGACGGGCCGGCACTGGCTGCCGGCGACCACGACCTGTTCTTCCAGCCCATGGTGGCTGAGGCCAGCGCGTCGCTGTTCGAGCACTGTGCGCGCGGCATTGACCGCTGCATCGGCCTGACAGGCGAGCACGGCCTGCCGCTGATCGGTGGAGGTGACTGGAACGACGGGATGAATCTGGTAGGCGCTGGCGGCAAGGGCGAGAGCGTCTGGCTGGGATGGTTGCTCGCCCGCACTATCGCGCTGTTCGCCCCGCTGGCTGACGCGCGCGATGCCGACCGTGCCGCCAGATGGCGGGCCCATGGGCTGGCACTGCGCGAGGCGCTGGAACAGCATGGCTGGGATGGCGCGTGGTACCGCCGGGCCACCTACGATAACGGCACGCCGCTGGGCTCGAAGGACAGCGAGGCCTGCCGGATCGATGCCATCGCCCAGTCCTGGTCGGTGCTGTCTGGCGTGGGCGACCCTGCCCGAAGCGCGATGGCCATGGCGTCGCTCGACCAGCGGCTTGTCCGCCGCGACGAAGGGCTAGCGCTGCTGTTCTCGCCGCCATTTGACGGGGGCGTGGATGACCCTGGCTATCTCCGGGCTTACCCGCCCGGTGTCCGCGAGAACGGTGGTCAGTACAGTCACGCCGCGATGTGGAGCGTCCTGGCCTTTGCGGAGCTGGGGGACGCGGACACTGCCGTCGAACTGTTCTCGATGCTCAACCCGATTCACCATGCGCTGACGCCGCAGGCAACGGACCGCTACAAGGTGGAGCCTTATGTGGTGGCGGCCGACGTCTATTCGGTCGCTCCCCACGTCGGCCGTGGCGGCTGGACGTGGTACACCGGGGCGGCGGGATGGATGGTGCGGGCAGGCGTCGAGGGCATCCTCGGCATCCGGCGGGAGGGCGCCTGGCTGCTAATCGCGCCACGGATTCCCGCAAGCTGGCCGGGCTTCCAGGCCACCATCGCACTGGGTGCCGGCCGCTACGATATTCGCGTGGAGCGAATGGGTGCCAACGATGCAGTGTCGGCCGCGATGCTGGATGACTTGCCCATCCCCTGTGTCAACGGCGCCGTGCGCGTGCAGTTGGAGGACGGGGAGCACCGTCTGGTCCTTCGCCTCGGCGACGTTCAGCTTCGGACGGCGCCGTCCTCGAACTTGGCAAATACGCGGGCCTGAACCGCTTCCATGATGGCGAGCGTGCTCTCGTCTGCTGGGGCGCTGGCCGTCACGCCGGTCGCGTCCTTCGGCTTGGCGCCGAGAGGGTAGAAGACAAACTCGGCGTCGACCTTGCCGGCCGTTTCCTTTTTGAGGCGTCGGTTGAGTGCTTTCAGGTACTGCTTCTTGTTGGTCTTTGACATGTTTTCCCGTTGACGTGCGGTTTGGCAAGTGGCGCCAGGGATTATGCGCCAGGCGAATCAGGCCGCCGATCGAGCGACGATTGCGGTGCGTATTTGCGCCTAAGGACTTCCAGCACTCTCTTCTCCGCGAAGAGTAGAACATAGTCCTTGAACTTCGCATCGGACAGCAATGCGTCCCATGTTGATACATGCGTTTTTACCACACCAAGTGTAGACGCTGCCTGTTTGGGTAGCCGTGCCAGATGCCGGCATCGCGGTGCGGTGCGTTCCCTATCGAACCAAGTGCCTTTTTCGCCCAGCGGCCCGGCCCTGTCCGATGGATCGCTGGCGCATCTCGCGCCACGCTCGATGTCTGGGCGGCTGTCCCAAATTAGCAAATGAATGTCCCACATCGACAAGCGCCCGCCCCGGAAACGGCAGAAACTCGCTCCGAATTGATCCAACGATGAACCGGCCCAAGGTTCATCAGGCCGCAGGAGACGAGCATGAGAATCAGGCAAATCACTCCCGCCATCGGGGCGGAGATTTCGGGGGTCGACCTTGGAGAAGCGTCGCGCGACCCTGCGCTGTTCGCGGAGATCAAGGCCGCGCTGCTTGCGCACAAGGTGCTGTTTTTTCGCAATCAGGACATCACGCGGGCCGAGCACGTGAAGTTTGCGCGCGGCTTCGGCGAGCTGGAAGACCATCCCGTCGCCGGCAGTGACCCGGAGTACCCCGGCCTGGTGCGCATCTACCGTAGTGACAATCCGCACAGCTACGAGAACAACTACCACTGCGATGGCCTGTGGCGGCCCAATCCCGCCATGGGGGCGGTCCTGCGCTGCATGGAATGTCCCGAGATCGGTGGTGACACCATCTGGGTCAACATGGTCAAGGCGTACGAAGAGATCCCGGAAGAGATCAAGCAGAAGATCGATGGCCTGCGCGCCAGGGCCAGCATCGAACACAGCTTCGGCGCGGTCATGTCGCCCGAGGGCCGCGCCAAGCTGGTCGCGGAGCATCCGTCGGTGGAGCATCCGGTCGTGCGTATCCATCCGGAGACCGGGGAGAAGGTGCTGTTTGTCGGCGCAGGGTTCACTACGCACTTCACGAACTACAGCACGCCGGCCAATGTACGCCATGGCGTCGACAAGGCGCCGGGTGCCGCGTTGCTGCTGAACTATCTGATCAGCCGCGCCACCATTCCCGAGTATCAGGTGCGCTGGTCATGGCAGCAGGGCGACGTGGCCGTGTGGGACAACCGCTGCACGCAGCACTATGCGCTGAACGACTACTGGCCAGCGCCACGAAAAATGGAGCGCGCCGGCATCGTGGGCGACATCCCCAAGTAACCACACGTTCGCGTCTTCCCCACGGAGCATCATCATGAACTTTCTCGACGGCCATCTCTTCCCCGAGAACCAGCAGCCGCTGATTATCACCGCCGCACCCTACGCCCCAGGCTGGCTGCCTTCCGATTTCCCCGAGGACATTCCGGTCACGATGGAAGCACAGATCCAGAAGGCGGTGGACTGCTACAACGCCGGCGCGACCGTGCTGCATTTGCACGTGCGCGAACTCGACGGCAAGGGCAGCAAGCGCCTGTCCAAATTCAACGAGTTGATTGCCGGCGTTCGCAAGGCCGTGCCGGAGATGATCATCCAGGTAGGCGGCTCGATCTCCTTCGCCCCCGAGGACGAGGGCCAGGCCGCCAAGTGGCTGTCTGACGATACCCGGCACATGCTGGCCGACCTGGATCCGAAGCCGGATCAGGTGACGGTGACGGTCAACACTTCGCAGATGAACGTGACCGACCATGCCGAGGATGCGGACTTCCGGGGCACCTCGCGCCAGGACATGACGCTCTTCAACGCCTACAAGAACTTGACGGTGCCCGCCAATCCGGGCTGGGTCGAGGAGCACGTGCGCCGCCTGACGCTGGCCGGCATCCAGAGCGAGTTCCAGTGCTACAACGTCAACAGCCTCGAGTCAGTCGAGCGGCTGATGCGACGCGGCTTCTACCGGGGGCCGCTGAACCTGAACTGGGTGGCGATTGGCGGCGGGATGGATACGCCCAGCATCTACAGCCTGGCCAACTTCATGCGTGCCGTGCCGGATGGCGCCGTCGTGACCGTGGAAAGCAATGTGCGCAATGTGCTGCCCGTCAATACGATCGGCATCGCCATGGGCTTGCATGTGCGCTGCGGCACGGAGGATGTGCTGTGGAATCCGAGGCGCACGGCGAAGCAGAGCACTGTCGAGCAGATCGAGCAACTGGTGCGTATCTCGCGCGAACTGGGCCGGGACATCGCCACGGCCGGACAGGCGCGGGAGATCAGCAGGATCGGCGTGTTCTACGACACGGTGGAGGAATCCTTGAAAGCCAACGGATTCGCGCCCAACCGCAACGGCGGAACGCAGGGCTTCTTGCGGAAGACCCAGTAAGCGCCCGTCACTGGGCCGATAAGAAAGGAGACAGCCATGCATCACATCAGCCGGACGGTGCGTCAGGTACTCGCGATCACGCTTGCCTGCGGCGCGCTGATCGCCACGCAGGGCGTCCAGGCCGCCGAATGGCCAACCAAGCCGGTGCGGATACTGGTGGGCGCCCCGCCGGGCGGCACGGCGGACACCCTGGCGCGGCTGTTCGCGCAGGCGCTGCAGGGGCCGCTCGGGCAGACCGTGATCGTCGACTACAAGGCCGGTGCGGCCGGGACCATCGCGGTGCAGGGCTTGTTGTCTGCACCGCGGGACGGCTACACCTTCATGTTGATCCAGAAGGGCATCGCCTCGGAGGTGCCGCACGCCATCAAGGTGCACTACGACCCCTTCAAGGACATCGTGCCGATCGTCCAGCTCACGCGGCAAGGGCTGATACTGGTCGGCAATCCGGGCCTGCCGGCGAAGAGCCTGCCGGAACTTGTCCGGTACATCAAGGCGCACCCCGGAAAGGTCGACGTTGCGAACTTCGGTATCGGCCTGCGCGGCCATACCATCGGCGTCCAGTTCAATCGACTGGCTGGGCTCGATACCGGTGCCGTGAGCTACAAGGGGTCTCCCCCGGCGTTGCAGGACATCATGGGCGGACAGGTTCCCCTTATGTTCGACGGCCCGGCCACCTCGCTGCCGTTTATCAAGGCCGGCAAGCTGACGGCCTTCGCCGTTGCCTTTCCTCAACGGCTCACGGCGCTTCCCGGTGTGCCCACTTTTACGGAGCTGGGCTATCCGGACCTCAACGAAGTGGGCTGGATGGGACTCTGGGCCGCGCCGGATGTACCCCAGGCCGTGATCGCCAGGATGCGCGACGCCATCCTCAACGCCATGCAATCGCCCACGCTGCGGCGAAAGATCGAAGACATGGGCATGGATGTTGGCACGCCCGCGACGCCCGAGGAGCTTTCCCGGGACGTGCGGGAGTCCTATGAGCGCCAGGGCAAGCTGCTGCGTTCGATCAACTTCACACCCCAATGACGTCGCGCGAGGTTCGCGCGCGGGCAGTCCATCCCGTGGCCATGCGTTGCAGGCGGGCGAGTTCAAGAGGAGGCAGGATGAAAGCAGTACGTGTGTTACCAGGCGCGGACGGCGGTTCGCTGGCGGTGCAGGAAATTCCGGTGCCGAAGCCGGGGCCCGGTGAGGTGCTGGTGCGCGTCCGCGCGTCGGGCATCAACTATGGCGAGATCAAGTACATGCGGGAGCATCGCACTGGATCGGCGATGACGGCGGGTGTCGAGTTTGCGGGCGAGGTCGCCAGCGTGGGCGAGCAGGTCAGCGGCTGGCGCGAAGGCGACCGCGTCATGGGGCATGGCCGGAACTGCCATGCCCAGTACGTGGTCGTCTCCCCGCTGGCGCTGATGCCGGTACCGGAGGATGTCTCGTGGATCGAGGCAGCAGTATTTCCCAACGTCTTCATCACCGCTCACGATGCCCTGATCACCAACGGCGAGTTGAAGGCCGGGGAGTCGGTGTTCATCAATGGCGCCTCGGGCGGGGTTGGCATGGCCGCGATCATGGTCGCGGCGGCGCTGGGCGCCCGGCCGGTGATTGCGTCATCGCGCTCGGACGAGAAGCTGATACGCCTTGCCGGCTATGGGGTCGACGTCGGCATCAATGCCTCGCGTGACGCGCAGGTCGAAGCCATCATGGCTGCCACCGACAGGCGCGGTGTCGACGTCATCCTGGACACGATTGGCGGCACGGTCTTCGAGGACCATGTCAGGAGCCTCGCCATCAAGGGTCGCCTGGTCAATCTCGCAAGACTGGGCGGGGCAAGCACCGCGCAGCTGGATCTCAACCTGCTGTGGCTGAATCGCCTGAAGCTGATGGGCGCCACGTTTCGCACGCGGAGCGAGCAGGAGCGGCTGGCGTGCATCCAGGCGTGCGCGCGCGACCTGCTGCCGCATTACCGGGAAGGCAAGCTCCGGCTGCCGATCGACCGCACGTTCCCCATGGATGCGATCGGCGATGCCTATGCCTATATCGAACGCAGCCAGCACATGGGCAAGATCGCGCTTATTGCGGACTGACGGCGGGAGCCGGGCGACGATGAGCCCGGCCGGCAGTGGGGCCGGCTGACGGATCGGCCTCATGCTTGCGCCAATCCGTGACGCTGCAGCCAAAGGCCGCACGAAACCAATGGCTGAAACTGCTCTGCGTGGCGAATCCCAGCAGGCTCGCGATCTCGCCGATCGGCTGGTCGCTTTCCCGCAAGTGCCGGATTACCAGGTTGCTGCGTGTCTCGTCAAGTAGGGCGGAGAAGGTCAGCCCTTCGACGATGAGGTGGCGGTGCAGCGTGCGCCGGTCGATGCCCAGGTGCCGGGCTACCTGCTGCGCCGTGCACCGGCCACTCGGGAGCAGCGCCAGGATCAGCTCGCTGCAGGAGGCGCGGATGCCTGTGCCGCGGCGCTTCAGCGCGGCGTCGAGGTGCCTCCGCGCCAGTTCCATGGCGCCGGAATGGTCGGGCGTGCGCGGCGCTTGCAGATCGGAAGCCGCGCAGACGATGCCGTTGAACGGCTGGTTGAAGCTCGGATTACGTCCGAAAAACGTGCGGTGGGCCGAGACATCGGCTGGCTGGCGGTGCGTGAAGCAGACCTGCAACGGCCGCCATTTCGGGCCGGTCAGCTCGCACAAGATGCGAAACATCATGGCCACCGACAGCTCCATTGCCTGGCGGGTAGCCGGACCGGGTGTCGGCAACAGATCCTCCCGGATGGTGACGGTCGGGCCGTCGTCCTCGATACGTATGACCAGTGCGGTGCTAACCAGTCGCAGGTAGCGGCACAGGGTAGCGAGCGCCTGTCGTGGTGACGGCTCTTCCTTCAGCACCAGGCTGATCGGTCCGAGATTCGAGAGGGAGCGACGCGCCGCCAGCCGGAGTGCAATGTCTTCCATGCCGGTTGCACTCGCCGTGGTCTCGAGCAACTCGCGCAGGGCATGGCTGGGAATGGGGGACTCGGGGTCCTTGAGCAGCCGCGTCGACAGGCCGACCTTGCGGAGGAAGATCCCCGGATCCAATCCAAGCGACTCCATCAGTTCGATGTAACCGTTCAGGCTGGCACTGCGAACAATTCGTCCGGTATATGGCATGGAGAGGGCTTGCTGGCATGCGGTGCAGGCGATTATGCCTCAGCACGGTGTCCTGTCAGGTGGCCGGCGGAGGCGGCAGAAGCCGCCGAAAAGATGTTGACCGTCATTGGCATGTGCCCCAAACCAAACATGCGACCAGGGTGTCGGGGCAGATCTGCACGGCGCGTCTGCTGCTTGCCTTGGGGGTTTTCATTTTCCGTTGCTAAGATAATTCGAGTTCACCCCTGCTCAAGGCGGAGATCGATGCCCCGCGCCCGTTGTCATTGGTTGACGCTCCTCGCCGCCGGACTACTGGCGCTGGCATCCATTGCCGCATATGGGCAGGAGGTGCTGCTGCTCGGCGGCTTCTATACCAACCCGCCGATCCAGACCGAGGACGACCGTAGCTACGCCTATGCCTACGTCTATCAGCAAAACCTGACGGAGCACTGGTACGCCAGCTATACCTACCTGAACGAGGGCCATATCACCGGCCATCACCGCGACGGGCACAGCGCCCAACTCTGGTGGCGTTACCTGGCGCTGGACAGGCGGCTGGCGCTCTCGCTGGGCGCCGGCCCTTATCTCTATTTCGACACCACCAGCCACCAGCCCGATGGCAGCTACGAAAACAAGCACGGCGTCGGGGTGTTGGCCAGCGCGGCGGCCAGCTGGTACGTCGGTGGCCCCTGGATGTTGCAGGTACGCTTCAACCGGACGTGGCAGGCGTCGGGCTTCAATTCCAACACGGTTCTGCTGGGCGTGGGCTATCAACTCGACCGCGACAACCTGCCAGGGCCGGTCGTGGGATCGGCTCACCGGGGCAAAGACGCCACGCCCAACGAACTGACCGTCATGCTGGGTGGCGTCGTCGTCAATGATTTCGAGTCGGACATGGTCTTTGGCGGCGCGCTTGAATATCGGCACCAGCTTTGGCGCTACGTGGAAGGGACGGTCAGCTACCTCGACGAAGGAAGCGCCAGGTCGGTCCGGCGCCGCGGCGTGGCGACGCAGGCCTGGGTATCCGGGGCCTTCCTGGGAGACCGGCTGACGCTCGGTTTCGGTGCCGGTCCTTATTACGCTACCAGCCTCCATGTCAGCGGCCCCGGCGCGGACCCCTCACCGTCCCATTGGTCTGGCCTGTTTACGCTGTCGACAAGCTACCGGCTCGGCGATCACTGGCTGGCACGGCTGTCATGGAACCGAACCCTGACGGGATACAGCCGGGATACGGATATGTTCCTCGCGGGGCTCGGCTATCGCTTCTGACGGCGGCGCGCAGGGCCCTATACCGAGTCAGCCTCGCTAGGGAAGCGTCGGACGACTGCCCAGGAAGGCGTCGCGCAGGAGGGTACGGATGCCAGACGCTTCCAATGGTCGCGGATTCGGGTACTGATTCTGCAGGGCCAGTTCGCATGCCCGCTCCAGATCCTCTTCCTCCAGCCCGATCTCGCGCAGCGCGGTAGGGGCGCCGAGCGAGGCGGCGAGGTCGAAGACCGCCGCCGGCGCGTTGCCATCGGTGGCGCCCAGCGCACGAGCGATGGCCTCCATGGCGGCCGGCGCGGCAGGGGCGTTGTAGGCCAGCGCATGCGGCAGCACAATCGTATGGACTTCTGCATGCGGCAGGTTGAAGGTGCCGCCCAGCGTATGACACAGCTTGTGGTGCAACCCTGCCGTGACGCTGCCAAGCACGGCCCCGCACAGCCACGCCCCATAGAGCGCATCGCCACGTGCGGCGAGCCTTTCCGCACCGTCCTCACCACCTTCCCGCGCAATGACTGGCAGCGCACGACCCAGCGCCGCGATACCTTCGCGCGACATCCAGTCGCTGACCGGATTGCGATCGCCAGCATAGAGGCCTTCGGCTGCATGGGCGATGGCATTGATGCCGCTGGTCACGCTGACCATGCGCGGCAGGCGCAGTGACAACTCCGGATCGTAGATGACCGTGCGCGGCAGGACACGGGCATCGCGTCCGGTGCGCTTCAGGCCGGCGTCGGTCAGGCCGTAGATCGGCGTGGCCTCCGAGCCGGCGTAGGTGGTGGGCACAGCGATGACCGGCAGTGCGGACTCCAGCGCAATCGCCTTCCCGAGGCCGATCGTCGATCCTCCGCCGATGGCCAGCGCGCAGTCGGCGCCACACTCCGCCGCCACCGTGCGCGCCTTGCGGGCTTGTTCCACGGGCACGTGCATGACGGCGCCATCGAAGATGCCCGCGCTGCGGTCACCCAGCAACGCGCTGGCCCGCTCCGCGAGTGCCCGTTGCCCGGGCGTGCAGAGCACGAGCACGCGCTTGACGCCGAGCGCATCGGCTTCCTCAGGCAGTCGGGCCAGCGAGCCCGCGCCGAAGACCACGCGCTGCGGGCGGGACTGATAGACGAAAGGATTCATGACGGCGGCATCTATTCGAGTGTGATGTTGCGGGCCTTGATCAGGCGACCCCAGCGCGCGGACTCGTCCTGGATCAGCTTGTTGGTCTGGGCGGCATTGCCGGCCACGATCTCGAAGCCGCCGGCGCTCAACTGCTTGGCGATGGCCGGGTCGCGCAGCGTGGCGGTCACCGCCGCGGACAGTTTCTCCAGCACGGCGGGCGGGGTCTTGGCCGGCGCGATCATCGCCACCCACGAATAGGCTTCGAAGCCCTTGTAGCGGTCCGCTACGGCGGGCACCTCGGGCAGACGGGCGTCGCGCTGCGGAGAGGTTACCGCCAGCGCGCGCAGCTTGCCGGCCTGCACGTAAGGCAGGATCAGCGGCAGGCTGGCGATCATCGAGTCCACGTGGGCGCCCAGCAGGTCGTTGATCGCGGGCCCGCCACCCTTGTAGGGGGTGTGAATGCCGCTGGTGCCAGCGGCTTCGAAGAACGCTTCCGCCACAAGCTGGTTGGAACTCCCTGCGCCCACCGATGCGTACGAGACCTTCTTCGGCGTACGCGTGGCGTTGACGTAATCCTGAAGGGTCTGGTAGGGCGAACTGGCCGGCACCACGAGCACCATCGGGGAGCGGACCATATACGACACGCCCGTCAGGTCACGCTTCGCGACATAGGGCAGTTTCGGATAGATGTGGGATTCGGTGGCGAAAGAATCGAACACCATGCCGAGCGTGTAGCCATCCGCAGGGCTCCGGGCAATCTGGCCGGTGCCGATGGTGCCGCCGGCGCCCGCGCGGTTATCCACCACTACGGTTTGCGCCAGGCGGGTGTGCAGGCCATCCTGCACCTGCCGTGCGACCTTGTCGACGGTGCCGCCCGCCGCATAGGGCACGATGATCGTGACCGTCTTGGCCGGCCAGTCGTCGGCCATGACGTGCCCGGTTGCGCACATGAGGAGCGCGGCGGCCAGCATGCGGCGGGGGCGCCCGCGCATCGAGCGCAGGGCGGCTGAGAGGTAAGTTGTCTCCATTGCGGTGCCTTCCAGTAGGGTTTCGACAATCCGGATGACGGAGGCTGCATGCTTTGCGCGTTTCGCAAAGACTTGCCTCTCTGGTCTGGGATGTTGATACTATTCCTGTCGGTTTGCGGTGGAAAGTCAAGCCGGACGCGTAATGCCTTTGCGGGGAGCGCACAAATGGAATTCATTCGCTTTGCTGAGAACCTGGCCGTCTTCGTCGATGTGGCGCGCGAAGGGAGCTTCTCGGCCGTCGCGCGGCGGCGCGGGCAGGTGGCGTCGTCGGTATCGCGCCAGATCGATGTGCTGGAGCGGGAAATGGGCGTGGCGCTGTTCACGCGCTCCACGCGGGCGCTGGTCCGCACGGAGGCGGGCGATCTCCTCTACCAGCGGGCCGCGCGCATCCTCCAGGAACTCAATGAAACGCGCGATGCGGTGACGGCGCTGGAGCAGGGCGTTAGCGGCCGGCTGCGCGTGGCGTGCCTTCCGGCGTTTGCGCGGCGGCACGTCGTGCCGCACCTCGGCTCCCTCTACGCACAGTATCCGGACCTGACCGTGGAGCTGGAGCTGACCGAGCGCGTGGTCGATCCGGTGCTCGAACGATTCGACGTTGTGGTGCGCGTCGGGCAACAGGCTGACAGCAACCTGATCGCCCAGCGCGTGGCCAGCCAACGATACGTGATCTGCGCCACGCCGGACTACCTGCGCGCGCATGGCAGGCCGGTGCACGCCGACGAGCTGCAGCACCACCGCCTGATCGACCGGGGCCACAGCACAAGCATGCGCGGCTGGCGCGAACTCCTGGAACCCACCCACGCCGCGCAGGCGCTGTTCGCAGTCGAGTGCGACGATTGCGATGCGCGGCGGCTGTCGGTATTGCAGGGGCTGGGCATCGCCCTGATGCCGGACTGGTCGGTCGGCGAAGACATCGGCGCGGGGCGGCTGGAAGAATTGCTGCTGGATGGCCTCCGCCCGCAGGCGCAAGGCGGCATCTACCTGCTACGCGCCCAGCCCCGCGCCTCGGCCAAGCTTCGGGCCTTCACCTCGCACCTGAACCAATGCATTGGGGCCCCCCCATCGTGGCAACTGGCGATGACGCGGACTGCTTCCTACGAGCCTGTTTTGGGTGGGGCGTAGCCGGGCGTTGCTTGCGCCAAAGGTTCTCCCTTGTGATTCCCTGTGGAATCTTTATCGCTTCACTCATGACTCGCAGGCAAGTTCGCGGAACGACTTGGGAACTGTGCGTTGGTCTCCCTACCGAAGAGGGGATCCCGCGGATTTTGCCTTAATCCAGACTTGCGGCTGCCGATACCGTAGAGGGTTGAATGGGATCAATCCACACTCGGTCACGGCGTGATAGATGTGTCGTTTTGTTCCTTGTCTGGAGAAATGAATTGAAGAGTCTCAAGAACTACTGCCTGCTCGGTGCCGCCGCTGCCGCCGCCATCGGTCTGGCGGGATGCGCAACTGAATCGTCGACCGCGCTGCCGGTGCAAAAGGTGGAAAGCGCGAGCCGCCCCTATAACGGCGTGCGCACCCCCATTGCCGTAGGCAAGTTCGATAACCGTTCCAACTACATGCGCGGCGTGTTCTCCGACGGCATCGACCGTCTGAGCGGCCAGGCCAAGACCAGCCTGGTGACCCACCTGCAGCAGACCAACCGTTTCAGTGTGCTTGAGCGCGAGAACCTCGACGAGATCAAGCGCGAAGCCGCTATCAAGAATCAGGCGCAGAAGCTCAAGGGCGCCGACTTCGTGGTGACCGGCGATATCACCGAATTTGGCCGCAAGGAAGTGGGCGACGTGCAGCTTTTCGGTATTCTCGGCCGCGGCCGCGAGCAGGTCGCTTATGCCAAGGTGAACCTGAACGTCGTCAACATCAGCACCTCTGAAGTGGCTTACGCCACGCAGGGCGCCGGCGAATTCAAGCTGTCGAACCGCGAGGTGATCGGGTTTGGCGGTACGGCCAGCTATGACTCCACGCTCAATGGCAAGGTGATGGACCTGGCCATGCGTGAAGCCGTGAACAACCTGGTCAGCGCGATCGAAAGCGGTGCATGGAAGCCGGCGCAGTAAACGCATAGGCCTTTACCAAGAAGAGCGAGAACAACAATGAAGTCATGGGTTACGCTGCGCAACGCGGCGTTTTTGGCGGCTGCCGGCCTGCTGGCCGGTTGTGCAGGTCCACAGTCGATGTACCAATGGGAGGGGTATCAATCCCAGGTCTACGCGTACTTCAAGGGCGAATCGAAGGAAGCGCAGATCACCGCGCTGGAAAGTGGCCTGGAAAAGATCAAGGCGAAAGGCGGAAGCGTGCCACCTGGCTATCACGCCCAGCTTGGCATGTTGTATCTGAATGTCGGGAAGGGCGATCAGATGGTCAAGGAATTCCAGACAGAGAAGACGCTGTTCCCGGAGTCCACGCCTTACATGGATTTTCTGATGCGCAATGTGAAGACTGACGAGCGCAAGGATGTGACGGTGGGCGCTACGCCGCCCGCCACGGCAGATGCCACGGAAGGGAGCGTCAAATGATGCGTCGAATGCTGACCTACGTCGCCATGCTCGGCATCGTGATGTTGTTCGCAGGCTGTGCCGTGCCCAGAAAACAGGTGGATTACGCTGCGTTCAAGGCCGCTCGCCCGCGTTCGATCGTGGTGCTGCCGCCGCTGAACGAGTCGCCTGACATCAAGGCCACGTACGCCATGCTGTCGCAAGCCACGTATCCGCTGGCTGAGTCGGGTTACTACGTGCTGCCGGTGGCGCTGGTCGACGAAACGTTCCGGCAGAATGGCCTGACCGTGCCTGGTGACATCCACACGGCACCCGTGCCCAAGCTGCGCGAAATCTTCGGTGCGGATGCCGCGCTGTACGTGACCGTGACGGACTACGGCTCGCGTTACCAGGTACTGAGCAGCGTGACCCGCGTGGCCGCGAATGCGAAGCTGGTAGACCTGAAGACCGGCGACGTGTTGTGGAGCGGCACGGCAGTGGCAGCTAACGACAGTGGCAACAGCGGCGGCGGCCTAATCGGCATGCTGATCACCGCCGCCATCAACCAGGCGGTCAATCATCTGACCGACGCCAGCTATCCGGTGGCCGGCACGGCCAGTGTGCGTCTTTTGTCGGCCGGCATGCCGGGTGGCATCCTGTACGGCCCGCGCTCGCCGAAGTACCAGGCAGACTGATCTCGCCGGGTTCGGCTGCGCAAGAAAGAATGCCGCAGCACTGTCTCCTCGTCGGAGCGGTGTTGCGGCATTTTCACTTTGTCTGGGGGAAACGGCAGCTGCAAACGGCAATATCACATTGCATCGTTACCCGAAGCAACGGGAGGATTGGTGCCGGCAGGACAACGCTGTGAGCGCCTTCCCGGATCTACCGGCAGGCCGGCGGATTCCATAAGATTTGTTCTGCGCCGTGTTACTACGATCGCAACAGATCACCACCCGTGCCTCTCAACCCAGTCCTTCGACCATAGGAATCACCATGGCCAACGCTATCATCGAATCCCTTGTGAGCCGTCGTACCATCAGTCTGTACGACCCTGCCTTTACCGTGGGCGACGATCAGATCCGCGAGTTGGTAAGAGTCGCCACCACTGCGCCGACATCCTTCAACTTGCAGAACTGGCGCTTCATCGCAGTGCGCACGCCTGAAGCCAAGGCGCGCCTGCGGGCCGTTGCCTGGGACCAGCCCAAGATCACCGATGCCTCCGTTACCTTCATCATCTGCGGACAGTTGGCCGACCATCGGGTGTTGCCGAAGCGCCTGGCGCCAGCCGTGGAGGCGGGCATCATGCCGGCGAAGGTCGCCACGGGGTTCGAAGATGCTGCGCGCGGCCTGTACTTCGAACATCCGCAGCTCCAGCGCGACGAGGCGGTACGCACCGGTGCCATCGGCGCGACGGCGTTGATCTATGCTGCGCATGCGCTGGGCCTGGGTTCGTCGCCGATGATCGGTTTCGACGCCGAGGCGGTAGCAAGTGAGTTCGGGCTGGCCGAAGACGAAGTGCCCGTCATGCTGCTGTCCGTCGGGTCAGCCCTGCCCGAGAACTGGGCGCAAAAGCCGCGCCGCGCAGTAGCAGAGGTGCTTGACTTCGCGTAGGTCCCACACAGAGCCCTTCATCATGGATGCCGAAGGCAACTGCGCTTCGGCATCAATGATCAGTGGGCTTCTCAGGCACGATGAACTGCACAACGGCTCCCCGTGGCAGATTGGCACTCGCCCACAACCGGCCGCCATGCGCTTCGACAATCGTGCTGCATGGCATTTCGCCGTGGGATCTTGTAAAGGTGGATTTACGCTCGCCTTCTGCGGCCGACGCGAAGCACGTCACTTGCGGCGCTGGATGGTCGCCATCGCTACACCCGCTCCGGCAAACGCGCAGGCGGCGGCCACAAGCGCCACGGCGCGCAGGGCCTCAGCGATGGCTTCGGCCTCCGCCCGCGCCAAGGGGCCCTGAGGCGGTGTACGGGTGTCGGCTGCTGCCGCTCCGTCCGGCTCCAGCAATTGCCCGGTCTGGCGTGCATCCTGAGGAATATGCAGTGCATCCAGCCGCGCCGACAGCGCCGCTTCGTGCGACCACACGAACACGATGCCGAGCACCGCAACGGCCAGCAGGCTCGCCACCCGGGCAACCGCGTTGTTGATGCCGGAGGCGATGCCTACCTGGTCGCCCGGCACGGAGCCCATTACCGTCGCCGTGAGTGGCGCGACGGTGATCGTCATACCGAGCCCGAGCACGGCGAGTGCCGGGAAGAATCCGGTCCAATAGCCGCCATGCACGAACGGCAGCGCCAGCATCGCGAATCCGATGCCGGCCACGGCCGGGCCAGCGCTCAACAGTGCCCGTGAACCGAAGCGGCTTGTCAGGCTGCCGGTGAAGCGCGATAGCAAGCCGATGATGACCGGCACCGGTAGCAGCGCGGCGCCTGCTTCGGTTGCGGTGTAGGCATGTGCGCGTATCAGCGTGAACGGCAGGAAGAACAGTGCGCCGCCCAGACCGAAGTAGAGCAGTAGGGTGACGAGGTTGGCGCCGGTGAAATCGCGGGAGCGAAACACGTCGAGTGGCATCATGGGGTGACGGCTGTTCGCTTCGATCCTCGCGAATGCGGCGAGCACGAGCACGCCGGCGCCGATCGTGCCCAGTACGAGCGGATGCGCGAAGCCGCGCGCCGACACCTGGGTCAGGCCATAGGTGAGGGTGGCGAGCCCGGCCGCCGCGCTCAGCGCGCCGGGCCAGTCCAGTTGCTGAGGCGCATCGAGCTTGTGGCTATTCGGCACTGACGACATCGCCAGCGCAATTGTCAGCGCTGCAAGCGGTACGTTGAGGAAAAATATTGCGCGCCACGACAACGCGTCGACAAGCGCGCCGCCTGCCACCGGCCCCACCGCCGACGTGATCGCGCCGACGGCCGCCCAGGTGCCAATCGCCCGTCCGCGTGCTTCGCCTTCGAATACGGCGCCGATGATCGCGAGACTACTGGGGACAAAGAGCGCCGCGCCAATGCCCTGGACAGCGCGCGCGACGATCAGCGAACTCGCGTTTGGCGCGAGCCCGCAAGCGGCCGACGCCACCGTGAAGACCCCGACGCCGGCGATGAACACCGTGCGGCGGCCGAGCTTGTCGCCCATCGATCCGCCCACCAGCACGAGGGACCCGAGAAAGAGCAGGTAGGCGTTAACGATCCACTGCATTGCCGCAACGCTCGCGCCGAGCTCGCTCTGCATGGCGGGCAGCGCAACATTGACGACGGAGCCGTCGATGAACGCCATGCTTGAGCCGAGGATCGTCGCGGCGAGCGCCATACGTTTGCGCCGGCACGGACGATCGACCGCGTTCGGCTGCGTACGGATGACGAGTTCGTCACAAGGGCTGGCTTGCGCAGCGACAACGCGCGCAGCCATTGGGTCGCGATCGAGAAGATCCGGATTGGCCAAGCTCGCTCCCGTGCCGGTCGATGGTGACTAGCATAGTAAATGGAGTCGCCCGGTTTGGATTGGTCCAGACCTGTTATTCCGGCAGCACCGCCACCGCCTCGATCTCGAACAGCATGCCGTCGATCGCCAGCCTTGGCACGGGAATCAGCGTGCAGGCGGGGGCCGGCCAGTCGCCCAGCAGGGCCTGCCAGGCGCGGCTGAAGATGGCCAGCCGTTCCATCGAATGATCGACGATCAGCACCGTGATCTTGGCCACATCTGGGATATCCGCACCGCCGGCCTGCAGCGCCACGCGCAGGTTGGACAGTGCACGGTTGACCTGCGCCGTGAAGTCGGCCAGCAGGCCGCCGCACATGTCCTCGCCACCCTGGCCCGCCGCGAAGATGATCTTCGCGGGCCGGTTCACCACCGCGACATGTGAATAGCCGTTCAGGCGCGGGTCGTAGAGGTCGGGCGGGTTCATGAACTGGAGGTACGGGGCGCGCGGCGATTCGAGCAGCATGGCAGGGTCCTGGATGGAGAAGGGATGCCAGTGTCAAACTTCAAGTGCACTTGAGGTCAAGCTTCGATGCGATACCATGCGCGCTGCAAGGGCTTTCCTTGTCCTCCATGGTCCTGTCATGAGCCGCCCCCCGAAGAACGCTCCGTTGGAGCCCCCGGTGCGCCCGATGCGCGCCCGCGATCCGCTGACCATTGGCGAAGTGGTCGAGCGCAGCGGCGTGGCCGCGTCCGCGCTCCATTTCTACGAATCGAAGGGATTGATTTCGAGCACGCGCAGCGCTGGCAACCAGCGCCGCTATCCGCGCGGCATCCTCCGTCGGCTGGCTGTTTTACGCATTGCCCAGCGCATGGGCGTGCCGCTCGCGGTCATTGCCGACGCATTCGCGCGTTTGCCGGCAGGCAAGGCACCGACCGTGGCCGACTGGCGCCGGCTGTCAGCGTCCTGGCGGGAAGATCTCGACGCCCGCATTCGTGCGTTGACGTTGCTCCGCCATCAACTCGACGGCTGCATCGGCTGCGGCTGCCTGTCGCTGAAGGCGTGTCCGTTGCGCAATCCGCAGGACGTGATGGCGAGACAGGGGCCAGGCGCCCATGTGGGCGAGGGCGATTCGCGATTGTGACTGTCATGTGTTTGCCATAGCAGTTTCCCATCGTGATCGGCGGTGTCGTGCCCGTGTTCCACCTGGATGGCGTCCGCCCGGGGCAGTTGCGCATGACCGGTGCGCTGCTCACGGAGATCTACCAGGGAAGAATCGTCAACTGGAACGATCCGGCCATTGCGGCGGAAAATCCTGGCCTGCTGCTGGCCAGATATGAAGATCGTGGTCGTCCATCGGAGCGACAGCTCTGGCACCACGTTCAACTGGAGCCGCGTTATTCGTCCTGCATGGCCTCAGCGGCTATCGAAACGCGCAGCCAGGCGCTGTTCGCGGAACGCATCGACTACGAAATCGATGAACGCACGCGTCCTGAGCGGCAGCTGCTGCTTGTTCGGGTAATAGAGGCAGATCGGCCCGATATCCGCGTACCAGCCGGGCAGCAACCGGATGAGGTCGCCGCTGAGCAGCCAGCGGGAAGCGTGCGGCATCGGCAGCATGGCCACGCCGTGGCCAAGCATCGCCGCGTGCGCCATGGCTTCCGGGTCGTCGAAAATAAGGCGGGTGCGGCACTCGGCCAGGGCCTTCTCACCAAACGGATTGCGCAGGGTCCATGCGTACTGGCGGCCGGTGGCGACCGAGCGCCGGGCGATGCCATCGAACTGGGCCAACTCCGAGGGGTGCCTCGGCATGCGCCGGGTCGCCATATAGGCCGGCGATGCCGCGACGATCACGTGCGCGGGAGCCAATTCCCGGGCGATGACCCCCTGGCTCAGTTCGATGCCACCCCCAATCGCCGCATCGAAGCCGCCGCCGATCAGGTCGACGGGCCGGTTATCGAAATGCCAGTCCGGCACGACTTCCGGATAGCGGCCCAGGAATTCGCCAAGCATCGGCACCAGGTATTCCCGCCCGAACGCGACCCCCAAGCTCACTTTCAGCATCCCCGACGGCGCGCCGCTGCGCTCCGCCGCGTGGGAAAAGGCGTCCTGCAAGTCCGCGTAGGGCGCGGTCACCTCGTGCAGAAAGCGCTCGCCGTCGGCCGTGAGGGTCAGATTGCGCGTGCTGCGATGGAACAGCCGCAGTCCGAGCCGCGCTTCCAGGCGCGCGACGTTCTTGCTGAGCGCAGCGGGCGTGACGCCCAGACGCCGCGCGGCCCCCGAGAAGCTGCCCGTTTGGGCGCTCAGGATGAAGGATTCGAGAAGACTCAGGCCTTCCATCGTCAGATCCGATACTTTTGGTTGAAATTGATGATCCGGATTATGGGCTATTCGCGCGGCAATCGTGTGTGGATACTTCACTCACCCTAACCCGATGGAGTTTCGACATGACCACCCCCACCACCTTTGCCGGCAAGGTTGCTTTCGTTACTGGCGGCGCCCGCGGCATTGGCGCCGCGATCGTCCAGCGTCTGGCGCAGGACGGCGCAGCCGTGGCATTTACCTACAAGGGCTCGACCGCCAACGCCAACGCACTGGTGGCCAGCGTGGAAGCCGCTGGCGGCCGCGCACTGGCCATCCAGTCGGACGCAGGCGATGCGGCCTCGCTCACGCGCGCCATCGACGACGCCGCGCGGCACTTTGGCAAGATCGACATCCTCGTGAACAATGCCGGCGTGCTGCTGATGGGCGGGATCGATACCTTCTCGCTGGAAGACTTCGACAAGACCCTGGAAGTGAATGTGCGCGCCGTCTTCGTCGCGTCGAAGGCGGTCTTGCCGCACATGGGGCAGGGCGGTCGCATCATCAATATCGGCAGCTGCAATGCCGAGCGCATGCCGTTCCCGGGCGGCGCGGCTTACGCGATGAGCAAGTCGGCGCTGCAAGGGCTCGTGCAAGGCATGGCGCGCGACCTCGGGCCGAAGGGCATCACGGTCAACAATGTCCAGCCGGGTCCGACCAATACCGATATGAATCCGGAGTCCGGCGATTTCGGCGGCGCCCTCCATGCCCTGATGGCCCTGGAGCGTCACGCGCATCCGGCCGAGATCGCAGGCATGGTTGCCTACGTGGCGAGCCCGGAGGCTGGTTTCGTTACTGGTGCAAGCCTGACGATCGACGGCGGTTTCAACGCCTGAGCGGACGGGTTCAAGGCGATGTGCGTGATATGATTCACATGCGAACTAAATCACGACAACTCTTGCCTCAGGAAGATGCAGCATCGCCTTGTATATCTATTGAACGTTGGCCAGCGTCGACTGCAACGATGGCAGACGCGCGCAGCCGGTGGCGGGGTGACAGCGGCTCAGTCCGGGCTGCTGTTCTTCCTGGGCACGCACGACGGTGCACTGATGAGCGAGGCGGCTGCCGCGCTCGATCTGGGCGCGCCGGGCATCAGCGGTCTGGCTGACCGGACCGAAAAAGCTGGATTGATCGAGCGCCGGGCCGATGAGACCGACGGCCGGGCATCGCGCTTGTGGCTGACGGATGCAGGGCGTGCCGCGCGCCAGCGTTCCAAGACGCGCATGAAGGACCTTAATGCAAAGTTGACCGAGGGCTTCACGGAGGCGGAAGTCGACGTGGTGGCGCGGTGGCTCGCCAGCCTGCAGGAAAAGTTTCCCGTCGCCGACGACGGGGACGCGTAACCTGGGCTGCGGCTGGGGCCGCAGCGTGCACGCTTACTGCTGCGTCACCTTCGAGAAATCCGGCTTGCGTTTTTCGGCGAAGGCGGCAAACGCCTCCCTGGCCTCGGCGCTCGTCAGCCGTTCCTGGAACTTGGCGCTCTCGCTATCCATCTGGGCCACCAGCGCCTCGGCTTTACGCATCAGCGCCTTCATCGCGCTGAGGGAACCGGCCGGCTTGGCGGCGATGCGCTCGGCCATGCGGCGCGCTTCCGCACGAAGTTGATCGTTGTTGCAGACCCTGTTGGCGATGCCCCACGCCACGGCAGTCTGGGCGTCCAGCGGCTCACCCATCGCAAACATCTCGAATGCCCGGGCGTGGCCGATGCACAGCGGCATCAGGTAGCTCGAGGCCGCCTCAGGCACGAGCGCGAGATTCACGAAAGGCGTGATCAGTTGCGCATCCTGCGCCAGCAGCACGTAGTCGCAATGCAGCAGCATGGTGGTGCCAACGCCGACGGCCTTGCCGTGGACCGCTGCAACGATGGGCACCGTCGCCTTGGCCAAGGCATGCAGAAAGCGGTGCACATGACGCTCGGCAGGACCCTTTCCCACCGCGATCGCTGCGAACTCGCTCACATCATTCCCTGCAGTGAACATGTCCCCATCCCCTTGCACCAGCAATACGCGGATGTTGCGATCGTGCTCGGCGCGCTCGATGGTATCAGCCAGCGTGCCGTACATCTGATTCGTGAGGGCGTTCTTCTTGTCCGGTCTGGCTAGCGTGATGGTCAGGACGCCGTCAGTCAGGTCGGTGCGAATTTCCGGGGTGGTCATGTCGGTCTCCATGGGTTTAAGTTCGTATGCGAAGTATATTGATACTTTGCATGCGAAGTAAAGTCCCTGCGGGTCGACGGCAAGCGGTCTTCTGTCCGCTGGCGGGGGTAGCGCCTGAAGCACGCGAAGGTGGCTGCTAGACTTCTTCCTTCCAGTGATTCTTATCGCCTCGTGTTCACCATGGACCTTTCCCACCTGGAGCGGCAGCTCGCCTTCCTGAGAGAGATTGATCGACTGAAGAGCGTCGTAAGGATGTCGCCGCTGATCGATCGCTCGCGTCGAGAAAACAGTGCCGAGCATTCCTGGCATCTCGCCATGTATGCGCTCGTGCTGTCGGAGCACGCGGCGGCGCCTGTCGACGTGGTCCGCGTCGTGAAGATGCTCCTCCTCCACGATATTGTGGAGATCGATGCCGGCGATACACCGTTCCATGATCCGTCGATGCAGGCCGATCAGGTGGAACGGGAGCGCCAGGCGGCGGAGCGGATCTTTTCCTTGTTGCCGGATGCGCAAGCCGCCGAGTTTCGCGGTCTTTGGACCGAATTCGAGGCGGCGGAGAGCGACGACGCGAAGTTCGCCAAGGCGTTGGACCGCTTCCAGCCGCTACTTCACAACGTGGCAACGGACGGCGGCACCTGGGTCGCGCCTCAGGTCAGTGAGGAGCAGGTCTTCGCGCGTTACGGGCCGACCATCGAAAGTGGCGCACCCGCCCTCTGGGAGGTGGCCGCCCAGCTCGTACGGGAACACTTCAGCGATCCGCTGGCCGGGAAAGCCGATCTTGACGGGCGTGTCTAATCAAGCAGATCGGGTTCTGCATCCACCAACCCCGCGAAGAGGCTCTCGAACGCGTGCAACGAGCCTTCATTGCCGCCCACCTGGCCATGTGTGTGCCGCGCCGTGGCAGTGTCGATCAGTTGTGGTGTGCCGGCGGCTTCGGCAAGCAGTTGCGTGTGTGCGGCATTCTCCAGTGCGATGTACCACCAGGCTGTGGCTTCCACGGTAGGACCCGCCGTCAGGATGCCGTGGTTCTTCAGGATCGCTCCCTTGTGCGTCTGGCCGTTGCCCTTGTCCAGGGCCTGCGCAACGCGATCGCCCTCTGAACTATCTACGACCATACCGGTGAAATCATCGAACAGCACGTGGTCTTCAAAGAACGAGCACGCATCCTGCGTCAGAGGATCGAGCTTGCGGCCCAGCGTGGACCAGGCCTTGCCGTAGGTGGAATGCGTATGCGCGGCTGCTACGACGTGCGGGTGTGCCTCATGAATAGCCGCGTGGATGGCAAAGGCCGCCTTGTTCAGCGGGCGGTTGCCGACCACTGTTTCACCGCGGGCGTTCACGAGCAACAGGTCGGAGACGCGGATGCGCGAGAAATGCACGCCGAGCGGGTTGACCCAGAAATGATCGGGAAACTCGGGGTCCCGCGCGGTGATGTGCCCGGCAAGGCCGAGCGCGAAGCCCTGGCGTGCAAAGAGGCGGAAAGCGCCAGCAAGACGCTCCTGACGGTGCCGGCGCTCGGCCGCCACGCTTGGGCGCTCAGGTAGCGGGTCGAACCAGAATTTCTGCCGTGGCTCTGGGTTGGGCGTGAAAGACGCCCGGTGTTCGAACGGAAAGACGGAGTTCATCGTTGGACCTTTGCGGCGATTCCTGCAGGCAATTCGTTGTCATTCACGCAGATGTCGCTGCGCGACTTCGGGATCAGAATGCAGGGATGATCGACCCCTTGAACTGGGTGTTGATGAAGTTGCGCACCTCGTCGGACTGGTAGGCCTTGACCAGTCTGGCCACCCATGGCTTTTCCTTGTCCTGCGGGCGCGTGGCAATCAGATTCGCGTAGGGGCCGCGTGCATCCTCGATCGCAATGGTGTCCTTCTGCAAGGACAGTCCGGCCTGGTAGGCATAGTCGTTGTTGATCGATGCCGCCGCGAGGTCAGGCAGCGCACGCGGCAACTGCGCGGCGTCGAGTTCCACCAGCTTGAGCTTGCGCGGATTCTCCACCACATCGAGCGGCGTCGCGTTGACACCGTTCTGGCCTACCCCCGCCTTCAGCTTGATCAGGCCAGCCCTTTGCAACAGCAGCAACGCGCGATTGCCGTTCGACGGATCGTTCTGGATGCCGATGCGCGCGCCTTCCGGCAGTTGATCAATGCTGTGGTACTTCTTGGAGTAGATGCCGAGCGGCGCCGTGATGGTCAGGCCAGCCGGCACGATCTTGTAGCCACGCGTCTTGATCTGGCTGTCGAGGAATGGCTTGTGCTGGAACGCGTTCGCATCGAGATCGCCAGACGCGAGCGCCTCGTTGGGCTGCAGGTAGTCGTTGAATACCACGACGTCGATCGTCAGGCCGTCCCGGGCGGCCACTTTCTTGACCACATCGAAGATCTGCTCCTGGTTGCCGGCCGAAATGCCAACCTTGATCTTCGATTTGTCCGGTGCGCCCTGCGCCGAGGCAGATCCCATGCCCCCGGTCACGCCGATGCCAACCCCAAGCGCCACGATGAGGGCGCGCGTCCATGTTTTCATTGTGAGAGTCCCTGATTGATGTGAGTTGCGAGGTGCTAAAACAGACCCGTGGTAGGTGGGGGCTGATCCTTGAGCAGCCAGGCGCCTACGGCAGCGGCTTTCCACTGGCGCGGATTGTGATTCGCCACGGTGCGTGCATTGCGCCAATGCCGATCGAGGTTGTAGGTACGATCACACGCCGATGCGCCCCCGACGTCGAACACGTACTCGGCACTCTTCAATGCGGCGCCCACGGCGAAGTACTGCGCCTGGGCCACATCGATGGACGCCCGCGTGAGCGAGGCATCGCTGAGGTGGGCGGCCCAGGCGGCGTCAATGGCGTCGGCGGCGCGCAGCGTGGTCGCTTCGGCCGCGTAGACTTCGGCGGCAATCTGGCCGATGGTCTCCTGCACGTAGGGGTCATCCACCGAACGCTCGGCCGAACTGTGCTTGATGGGCCGCGCCTTGTTGCGTGCGAACCAGATCGCATCGTTCAACGCGTTGCGTGCGATGCCGGCCTCGGTAGCGGCGAGGAAGAGCTGGAACACGGGCGTGACGGGATTCCGGCGGTCACGTAGGACATGGCTGCGGCGGACTTCGTCCAGCTCCACGCGCATGTCTGTGAAGCGCGTAGTGCCGCTGGCGGTGAGGCGTTGTCCGATGGTGTCGAAGTCATCGACGAGTTCCATGCCCGCGCGTTGGCGTGGCACCGTGAAATGAGTTTCCTGCCCGGTCTCGTCCAGGGCGATGGACGTGACCCAGTCCGCGTACAGTGCCCCGGTGCTGTAGTACTTCGTGCCGTTGACGACGTGATGGTCGTCGTTCCGCACGATGGTCGCCCTGACTTCGCCCTGCTTGCCACCGCGTTCGATGCCGCCATTCCCGATGATCTGGCCAGACAGTAAGCGGTTGAACCAGCGGTCGCGTTCGGCTTCGTTGTCCTGTCCTGCCAATATCCCTTCCACGAGGCCGAAGTTCGGCCGCAGAGATTGAGCGAGATTGGCGTCGACCGCCGCGAGGTCGATGACGAACTGGATCGTGTCCCGAATGCTGCCACCCGGGCCGCCATATGCCTTGGGTATCCTGAACGTCAGCAGGCCAGCGTTCGCGATCTTTCGGGCGAGCGCAAAGGGCAGCTCGCGCCGGGACTCACGCGCGCTGGCCTCGGCCGCGATCTCGGGCAGCAATGCCCTCGCGCGCTCGCGCAGCACGGCGACTTCCCCGGCCGGCGGTAGCGCTTCGCCGCGCGGGGCAGGGTGCGGGTTGACGGCCGCGTCGCGCGGCGCCAGCGTATCGATAGTTCCCATGTCGTCATCGTGGTTCGGGGCCACTCAGGGTAATCAATACGGCGGGAACGGCGAAGCACGATATCCGCATGTCGATATCGCTTGCGCGTGCGATTCATATGCGAAATCCGGCTGTGCGGTGGCGCGTGGGAATGCCGTCACGGTCGCCCACCGGCGTCGGGTGAATGAGCTCATGAGGAATACGCCGGGAAGTGCTCCGACACCGGGCACGCGCATATTCATATGGTCATTCAATCGTTCCGGTCCGGCGGCTCATGCCCGTAAGCTGAACGTCCATTTCCCGTTGCATCACAGCATTCATGGCCACCTACCTCGACAACAGACAGCGCGCCGAACTGGCCCACGCCGCCCGTCATTGGCTGTGGCGATCGGAATTGCCAACCTGGCTGCTGATCGTTGCCGTCTACGCGTCGTGGTTCGGCGTGGCGGTCAACGCCAACCGGATCGGGCTGCCGCTCGCCTGCGTGCTGCTGACGTTGGCGACCACGTGGTTCCTGTCACTGCAACATGAACTGCTGCACGGCCATCCCACCCGGCTGCCGTGGCTCAATGCCCTGCTAGGCGCCGCACCACTTGGCATCTGGCTGCCATACGGCATCTACCGGCGCTCACATCTGGAGCACCATGCTGCGGACCTCACCCATCCGGATGGCGATCCGGAAAGCTACTTCCTGTACGCCGGTGACTGGCACGCAGCCGGGCCGCTGGTGCGCAGGCTCTACGCGGCGCGCAATACGCTGACAGGGCGTGTGTTGCTCCAGCCGGCGTTTGCCATTGCCTCGATTGGCGCCGATGCCGTGGGCCGGGTTCGACACGGCAACTGGGAGGATGTGCCGACGTGGATCGCCCATCTGCTGGCGCTAGGCGTGCTGCTGGTGTGGCTCGATACCTCCTGCGGGATGCCGGCGTGGCTGGTGCTGGCGGGCGTGGGATACCCGGCGCTGTCGCTTGCCGCGATCCGTTCCTTCCATGAGCATCGTGTGGATCCGCCGTTTGGCGCGCGCAGCGTGATCAACGATGCCGGATGGGCGTGGCGGCTCCTGTTCCTGAACAACAACTATCACCTCGTGCATCACGATCTGCCAGCAGTGCCATGGTTTGCACTTGCTTGGGTCTATCGTCGGCGTGCCGGGGACTACCTGGCGCGCACGGACGGATTCCTGGTGCGCGGCTATCGCGAATGGATCTTTCGATACGCGTTGCGTGCCGTGGCACCGGTGGCGCATCCGGTGTATCACGCCCCGGCGGAGCGCCCCAGGGACGCAGGAGGACACCATGAGCGCACCTGAACGCTGGGTGGCCGCACTGCCGATGTACAACGTGAGCCCCGCCTTGCGGGAAGACTGGCACGCGCTGCTGGCTCGAATCGCGGAACGGCTGGCACGAAGCGATACGCCCGTAGCGTTGTCCGTCGTGGAGCCGGGAGAGGGCGCGGAGGCGCTGCACGCGTTCTGGCGTCGTGACGACGTACTGCTGTCGCAGACCTGCGGTTACCCGCTGATCCGTGGCCTCGCCGGCCATGTTCAATTGGTCGGGACGCCGAGTTTCGCGGCGCGCGGATGCGTGGGGCATCGCTATACCAGCGCGATCATGGTGCGTGCGAAGGATGGCCCTGCCACGTTGACAGACTGCCAGGGCATGCGGGTGGCATGCAACGATTGCACATCTCATAGTGGCATGAATGCGTTGCGCCACGCCGTTGCGCCACTGGCGCGCGACGGGCGATTCTTCGCGCACACGGTCTATACGGGTTCGCACCTGTGCTCGCTGGCGGCCGTTGCGGAAGGTGAGGCGGACGTGGCGGCCATTGATTGCGTCACGCTGGCCTTCGCGCGCGAGCACATGCCGGCGAAGCTGGAGGGCCTGCGCCAGATCGGCGAAACACGTGCTGTGGCAGGGTTGCCCTTCATCGCCTCGCGCCGGGTGGGGCAGGCGCTCCTCGACAATGTCAGGCTGGCGCTGCGCGCGTGCCTGCGCGAGGACGCCGCACTCTGCGCACGGCTACGGCTGCGCGACCTCGTGCCCGCCACGGTGGCGGACTACCTGCCGCATGCGCAGATGGAAGACGAGGCGCATCGCCGTGGATACGCCGAGTTGCGATGACGCCCTGCCACTACGCAACGTGGCAAGCTACCCAGTGACCCGCGTCACGCTCCCGCAAAACTGGTGCGGACTCGCGGCATTGTGCGCTGGCATACGCGCAACGGGTGTGAAAGCGGCAACCTGCCGGCGGCGCCAGTGGGCTGGGCAGTTCCCCCTCGATGACCGCGCCGGGACGCTCGCGCGCTTCGCGGCGCGCCGAAGGTGCCGAAGCGATCAACGCACGCGTGTACGGATGCAGCGCTGAATCCCAGACCGCATCGCGGGGGCCCTGTTCGACCACCTGCCCCAGATACATCACGGCGATGCGGTCGGACATATGGCGCACCACGGCGAGGTCGTGCGAGATGAACAGGTAGGCAATGCCGAGCGTGTCGCGCAGGTCCAGCAACAGGTTCAACACCTGGGCGCGGATGGAGACGTCGAGCGCGGACACAGCTTCGTCACAGACGATCAGGTCCGGTTCGAGTATCAACGCCCGCGCAATCGCCACGCGCTGACGCTGACCGCCAGACAGCTCATGCGGCAGCCGTGCGGCCATATCGGCATGCAGGCCGACCTTGTCGAGCATCTCCGCCACGCGCGCGCGCCGCGCTGCCGAAGCGCCCCGACGATGCACGATCAGCGGCTCCTCCAGCGCCCGTCCCACGGTGGTGCGTGGGTTCAACGAGGCGGCGGGGTCCTGGAACACCATCTGCAGGCGCGTACGGATCGTATCGAGCGCGCTGCCGCGCCGCGCGCCAATGTCCTCGCCATCGAGCAGCACGCGGCCGGTATCGACGTCCGTCAGGCGCATGGCCACGCGTGCCACCGTGGATTTGCCGCAGCCACTTTCGCCGACGAGGCCGAGCGTCTCGCCACGTGACACGTGGAGCGAAACGTCGTCAAGGGCCCGCACGACACCCGCCTGGGTATGGAAATGCCGCGTGACATTGCGCAGCGCAAGCAACGGCTCGGTCATGCCGCCACCTCTTCGAGAACGGGGATGCTGCGCACCGGCAAGCTCAGCGGGGCATGGCACGCGGTTTGGCGACCGCCTTCGCTTCGCAGTGTTGGGATCTCCGTCCGGCATCGGGGCAGTGCGTGTGCGCAGCGCGGCGCGAAGGCGCAGCCTGGTGGCATGGCGGACAACGGCGGTACCGTGCCGGGGATCTCCGGCAGCCGCGCGCCGGGCGGGAGTGCCTCGATGGCAAGGGAGGCGAGCAGGCCCGCCGTGTACGGATGAGTGGGGTGTGACAGCAGGTCGCCCACATCACCGTGTTCCACGATACGGCCCGCGTACATGACGGCCGCGCGGTCGGCGGTCTCCGCCACCACGCCGAGGTCGTGCGTAATCAGCAACATCGCCATGCCGGTCTCCGCCTGGAGACGCTTGAGCAGCGCAAGGATCTGGGCCTGGGTCGTGACGTCCAGCGCGGTGGTTGGCTCGTCGGCAATCAGCAGGTCGGGCTCGCAGGCCAGCGCGATGGCGATCATTGCCCGCTGCCGCATGCCGCCGGACAACTGGTGTGGATAGTCGCCGGCGCGCGCGGCTGGTGATGGCATGCGAACCTGCTCGAGCAGCCCCACCGCGCGTTCGGCAGCCTGCGCGCGCGTTACCTGCCGATGCAGGCGAATCGCCTCGGCAATCTGGTCGCCGATCCGCATCACGGGGTTGAGCGCAGACATCGGCTCCTGGAAGATCATGGCGATCCGGTTGCCACGGATGTCCTGCATCGCACGTGCGTCCAGCGCCAACAGGTCCGTGCCATCAAATAAGGCCTGTCCACCCGCAATCCTTGCCGTGCGGCGTGGCAGCAGGCCCATGATCGAGTAGGCCGTCACGGACTTGCCCGAGCCGCTTTCGCCAACGAGCGCCAGCGTCTCGCCGCGATCGATGTGCAGCGAGACGTCGTGCAGCGCGGTGACGGGGCCGTTGGCGGTGGTGAAGGTGGTGCGCAGCGCGCGCACATCGAGCAGCGTCATGGCGTCAGCTCCGTCGTTGGCGCAGGTGGGGGTTCAAGGCATCGTTGAGACCGTCACCGAGCAGGTTGAAGGCCAGCACGGTCAGCACGATGGCAAAGCCGGGCAGGCCACAGATGTACCAGGCGTCCACGACTTGTTCGCGCCCGCTGCCAATGATCGTGCCCCAGCTCATGACGTTGGGGTCGCCGAGACCGAGGAAGGCCAGCGAGGCTTCGGTCTGGATCGCGGTGGCAACCGTGAGGGTCGCCATGGCGATCACGGGCGGCAGCGCATTGGGCAGCAGTTGCGTGACGATGAGGCGCGTGTGGCCCATGCCGATGGTCTCGCCGGCGAGTACGAACTCGCGCTCGCGTAGCGACAGGAACTCGGCGCGTACCAGCCGCGCGGTGGCGGGCCATGACACCACGCCAATAGCCAGCACCACGGTCGTGACGGATGGCTTGAAGATCGCCACCAGCACCACGGCGAGGACAAACTTCGGCACCGTCTGGAAGACTTCGGTCAGCCGCATCAGTGCGGCGTCGACGCGTCCACGGAAATACCCGCCGATAGCGCCGACGGCAATGCCGAGGGTGGCCGCCAGCGCGGTACTGACCAGTCCGATCAGCAGCGAGACGCGCGCGCCGGCCGCCAGCCCCGTGGCGAGGTCGCGCCCCATGAAATCGGTGCCAAGCGGGTGGGCCGGGTCCTCGCCGGGCCACAGCATCGGCGGACCTGCCATTTCCCACGGGTCGCCCGGGAACACAACGGGCCCCACTACGGCAGCAAGGACGACGATCAGCATCAGCAGCGCGCCGAGCGAGACGGCCGGATGTCGCGTGATGGTGCGCCAGAGCGCCCGCGGACGGGATCGGGCCATAACGGAAGCGGTCGCTGCAGTCATGGCCGTGCGCCAGTGCGGACCACGGCCACACGCGGGTCAATGGCCGCGTAAAGCAGATCGACGAAGATGTTCACAACGATGACCAGAAGCGAGCTGAGCAGCAGGATGCCGAGCAGCAGGTTGAAATCCCGCGCGAGGACCGATTCGAACGCAAGGCGCCCCAGGCCCGGCCAGCTGAAGACCGACTCGACGAGCACCGCCCCACTGAGCAGCGAGGCCACCTGATAGCCTGCCATCGTCACCAGCGGAAGCAAGGCGTTGCGCAGCGCGTGGACGAGCGTGACGCGGATCTCGCCAGCGCCCTTGGCGCGCGCGGTGCGCACGAAGTCTGCGCCGTCCAGTTCCAGCATCGCGGTGCGTACCAGGCGCGTGTAGACCGCCAGATAGAACGTTGCCAGCGTGCAGGCCGGCAGGATGGCGTGGCGCGCCACATCGCCGAAGTAGGCCAGCCCCGTATGGGCGGCGCTGACATCGGTCATGCCACCGGACGGCAGCCAGCCCAGTCGCGCGGAGAACAGCACGATGGCCATCAGGCCGAGCCAGAACGTTGGCATGGCGTAGGCCACCAGCGTTCCCAGCGAGATGAGGCGGTCGGGCCAGCGATGCACGCGCACGGCGGCCACGACGCCGAGGGCAATGCCAAGGACCAGCGCGATGCCCATGGCGAGCGTCATCAGCAACAACGTGGCCGGCAGGCGGTTCACGATCAGGGTGAAGACCGGCATGTTCTGGCGGTACGAAAAGCCGAGATCCAGCGTGGCGATCTGTCGCAGGTAATGCGCGAGCTGTAGCCACATCGGCTGGTCTAGCCCGAAGTTCGCGCGCAGTTGGGCCATGGTCTCGGGCGTCGCCGCGCCGGCCTCGCCGGCCAGCACGTCGACCACATCGCCGGGCGCGAGCTGGAGGATCACGAAGTTCAGCAAGGCAATGCCAAGCACCACGGGTATCACCTGCAACAGGCGCTGGCGCAGGAACACAAGGGCGGGGCGGCGCATGCGCTTATGCCTTGGGTGTGAGCCAGGCATCGGCATACGAGGCGAACAATCCGTCGCCCTGCGCAGTGGCCTTCCGGAAGCGCGCCGTCGATACCGTGACCCAGGTCTGCTCGACGAGATCCAGCACGGGCACATCTTCCTGCACGATCTGTTGCCAGTTGCGGATCAGCGCCTTGCGCTTGCCGTCATCGGCTTCGCGTCCGGCCGCCTCCATGATCCGGTCGAGTTCGGGATTCGAGTACCCCGAGCCGTTGGTCCACGGCGCGCCCTTGATGATGTTCTTGGTCCAGAACAGGCGCTGCACGCCGAGCGTGGGATCGGGCAGGCGATGCAGGCTCGAGATCATCAGGTCGTAATCCTGGTCAGTGAACACGCGCCGCAGGTAGGTGGCGGTGTCACCGGCGCGCAACTCCACCTCCACGCCGACGCGCGCAAGCGACTGCTTGATGAACTCGGCAGGCCGGCTGGCGGTGACGCCGCCGCCGCCATCGTAGTCGAGCGTGATGCGCAGCCGCTTGCCGTCCTTGCCGGGCTTGAAGCCAGCCTCGTCGAGCAGCGCCGCCGCTTTCTTCACATCGAAGGGGTACTGGCGGGTGTCGCCGGCGTAGTAGTTGACTACCGACGAAGGCACCGGACCCGTGGCCGGCTTGCCGTAGCCGAGAAACACCACCTTGAGCAGCGCGTTGCGATCGATCGCATGGGCGAACGCCTGGCGCACGCGTTTGTCGGCGAAGTAGGGCTTGCGCACGTTGAACTGCGTCAGGAAGATCGTTGCCAGGTAGCGGCCGTCGTCGGTGTTGATGCGGTAGCGCTGCTTGTCCTGGAAGCGGTTCAGGTTCGACAGCGGAATGCTGGAGCCGAGCGCCACGTCCAGCTCGCCGGCTTCCAGCGCCACGGTGCGCGCGGCGGCGTCTGGGATGAATTTGAAGACGATACCGTCGAGATAGGGCTGATCGGCCTGCCAGTAGTGCGGATTGCGCTCCAGCCGGACATGGCTGCCCTTGACCCACTCCTTGAACACGAACGGGCCCGTGCCAACCGGCGCGCTGTTGAGCGGGTTGCTGAGCACGTCCTTGCCTTCATACAGGTGGCGCGGCAGGATCTGCGCGCCGTAGGTGTTGATGTAGTTGATCAGGTACGGGGCCGGCGAGGACAGCCGGATGATGACCGTGTGCGGGTCCGGCGTGTCGACTGCCGTGACGTTGGCGAACGCTGCGCGCCCAAATGGATGCAGCTTCTTCCAGACTTCGAGCAGGGTGTACTGGACATCGGCGGCGGTGAAGTCCTTGCCGTCGTGCCACTTGACGTTCTTGCGGAGCTGGAAGGTGGTCTTGAGCCCGTCCGGCGAGGTGTTCCACGCCGTCGCCAGCGCGGGCACGGGTTTCAGGTTCAGATCGTAGGCGACCAGCCCTTCCAGCACCTTGCTGGAGACTTGCCCGATGTTCATGGTGGTGATGAACGCCGAAGTCAGCAGCGTGGGCTCCGGGGAGACGGCCACATTCAGCACGCCGCCGCGCACGGGGGCGGTGGCCTGGGCGAAGGATTCAGCGGAGAAAGGCAGGCCAATCGAGAGCAGGGTGGATGCAGCCAGGAAATCGCGGCGGTTCATGGATGGGTATGGTGTGATCGGTGGAAGAAGGCGGTCAGGCGGCAGCGCGCGACGTGGCGGGCTCCGGCGCGGATACCCGGCCAGATGGCCGGGGCAGGTCGAGGTGGTCGCGCAGGGTACGACCCGTGTACTCGGTGCGGAAGATGCCGCGACGCTGGAGGATGGGCACCACGCCCTCCACGAAGGCGCTCAGGCCATCGGGCAGCACGTCCGGCATCAGGTTGAAGCCGTCCGCCGCGCCCTGGCGGAACCAGTGCTCGATGTCGTCGGCAACCTGTTCGGGCGTGCCGACGATGACACGGTGCCCCCCACCGCCGGCCAGTTCGCGGATCAGCGCTCGCACGGTCAGCCCGCGCCGGCGGGCCAGCGCCACAGTGGTGTTGAAGAACGTGTGGTTGCCGTTGCCGTTGGCCGGCAGCATCAATGGCTCGGGCAGCGGCGCATCGAGTCGAAGGCGGTCGGTCGGGATGCCCAGCGTGCCGGCCAGCCGGTTAAGGCTGTAGTCCCACGGGATCAGGTCGACGAGTTCGTCGCGCCGGCGCAGCGCCTCCGCCTCGGTCGCACCGATGATGGTCGTGAGTCCCGGCAGGATCTTCACGGCGTGCGGGCCGCGCCCGATGGCTTCGGCCTGCGCGTTGATCCGCCGGCCATACTCGATGGATTCCTCGATCGACTGCGCCGCCGAGAACACCGCTTCAGCATGCCGCGCTGCCAGTTCCTGGCCGTCCGCCGAGCCGCCAGCCTGGAACAGCACCGGATGCCCTTGCGCCGAACGGGGCAGGTTCAACGGCCCTTGCACGCTAAACGACGCGCCGCGGTGCGCAATGGGCTGAAGTTTGCGGGTATCGACGAAGCGGCCGTCCCGCTTGTCGCCGATGAAGGCATCGTCCTCCCAGCTATCCCATAGCGCGCGCACCACGGTCGTGAACTCGTCCGCCCGCGCATAGCGCTGCGCATGGTCGGGCACGGCGTCGTGGCCGAAGTTGCGTGCCGAGGCAGCGTCGGCGGTGGTCACGACGTTCCAGCCCGCGCGACCGCCGCTGACATGGTCGAGCGTGGCAAAGCGGCGGGCGATGTTGTACGGCTCGTTGTAGCTCGTCGAGGCGGTAGCGACCAGCCCGATGTGCGTCGTGGCGGCGGCCACGCAGGCCAGTAGCACAGTGGGTTCCAGCGCAGTAATCGGCCGGAAGTTGATCTGGTCCGCAATGGCCGCGTTGTCGGCCAGGAAGATCGCATCGAACTTGCCGGCCTCGGCGATGTGGGCCAGCCTGACGTAGTGCTGCACGTCGGTGAATGCGAGCGGGTCGCTGTCCGGGAGCCGCCATGCCGACGGCACGAAGCCGCTGTGCAGCGCGTTAAGGTTCAGGTGCAGCTGGCGTGGGGCGCGTTGAGGATCGAGTTCCAGCGGAGCGGTCATGCGAGGGTCCTTTCCCGTACAAGCTACGCAGGATAGGGAAGGGCCTCTCGCAACGGAACGAAGGAAACACGATAACGATATGTGGCGTACGTGGCCGACCATCACCGCGCCACCCGGCCATCAAGGCGCCCGTGGCCGCTTCAGGTCCTCAGGATTTGGCCGTGCCCTGTCGGGTTCTCCAGTCCGCATACAGGTCCGCGACGCCGTCCAGCCTGACGGGCACATAGTCGATGTTCATTGACTGTTCCGCGAACGGCCGCGCCAAGTCCGCGTAGATCGCCGCTGTCGAAAGGCCGAACGGTTCCCCATCGTCATTCGAATAGGCGTACGCCACCTGCGTCACGCCGGCCAAGCGCATGGCCGCCATGCACATCGGGCACGGATGTCCGCTGGCATATACCGCGCAGCCAGCAAGGCTTGGGCGGTCCAACGCCTGGCTGGCAGCCCGGATGGCGTTCAGCTCGGCATGCGAGGTGGGATCGTTGGTGGTCAGGATTTCGTTGACGCCGGTGGCGATTACCTTGCCGTCGCGCACGATCACTGCGCCAAAGGGCCGTCCGCCGGCCTCCATATTGGCTTGGGCGAGCCGGATGGCTTCGCGCAGGAATGTTTCGGTATCGGTCATGGTGTGTCTCGAAGTCGTCATGAAGGCGATAGTACTGGACGCGGGGTGCGTTCCTCGTCGCTTCATGGCTGCCGGCGCCTGGTGGAATGTCCAAGGGGAAGACGGCTTGCGTTGCTTCCCTGCATACGTACTATCACCTAATGCTGCATTGCGACAATCCTTCTGCTACAATTCGGGAAAACCCCATAAGGGTAATCCCTCAAGGAAGGAAGCCATGAACACCCAATCCGACATCAAGATGACCGATCAACTCGAACGCGACCTGATCGAGCGCGAACTGGGCACGCAAAGCCTGGGTTTTGCCAACGACGTGAAGCGCGTTGTGGCTGCTGTGCAGAATGTTTTCTCCCGCCTGCAAGCGGAAGCGCGCAAGGCCAAGGTCGTCTACGCGAACGGTTAATCCGGTCAGAACACCCCTGTAGTGCCTGCGGCGCCTCCTGGCGCCGCCATTGAAAAGCCGACCCGCCGTACAGCCCTTCGAGGTGTGCGGCGGGTCGGCTTTTGGCTTTTTTGGTGATTAACGCGTCACTTCGATGCGATCGACACGATCCGGGTAGAAGGCCAGATGATTAGCGATCTGGGCAACCGCCTGATGGGGCGATTCGTAGGTCCACACGGCGTTGTCCGTGCGGGTGCCGCCGGCGGGAATGCTGTAGTAGGCCGCATCGCCTTTGTAGGGACAGTGGCTGGTGTGCTGGGTGCGCGTCAGTTGAGACATGTCCACGTCTTCGCGCGGAATGTACTGGACTGGCGGGTATGAGGCCTCGGCGAGCGTCAAGGCGCGGCGGGTATCGGCAACCACACGGCCCGCTACGGTCACCACCACGCGCCCGCCCTGGGGCGTGATCGTGATCGGATGATCCGGGCCGGGAAACCTGACGGATTTGTCGGCGGATTTGTCGGTCATGGCAGACCTCCCTAAGAAAGGAGGCGCGGCGATCAGGCCGCGCCTCAAAGAAAAAACCGCCACGGAGGTGACGTGAGGCCGAAAAGGGAGAGAAGAGCCTCGGCCTCGGTATGGACGATAGCAAGCGCGGCCGGCCCGGCATAGCACGCGCGAGGGAACACACTCTTCTCGTGGATTAAACAATCCACCCCAACATTCCAAAACAAAGCCCCGCACTGGGCGGGGCTGCTGGGGCTGTTGGGGCTAGGCGGGATCGAAAACTATCGATCAATCAAAACGATAGCGATTGACCGCCTGCTGACTGTTCCTCGATCCACAGCGACAGCCGCACCTTGTACGCCTGCTGGATATGGCGCCGGGCGATCTGCTCGGCCTGCGCCGGGTTGCGGGCCTCGAGCGCTTCCACCAGCGCCAGATGTTCCTCGTATGAGCCCCGGGCGCGGCCCGGCACGGCCAGCGTGGAGCGGCCGAGCAGCGCCATCGACTCGTGCAGCGAGCGCAAGGTCTTCAGCAGATAGCGATTGTGCGCGCAGCGGTGCAGCGTCTCGTGGAACAGGCGATTGTTGACCGCCAGCTTGTCGGGATCTTCGGCGAAGGCCAGGTCGCGCTCGACAATATCGCGCAACAACGAGATTTCCACATCGGTGGCGTGGCGGGCAGCCAGCGCGGCGGCAGTGGATTCCAGTACCTCGCGCATGACGTACAGCTCGCTCACCATGCTGGCGTCGAGCCGCGTCACCATCATGCCGCGATTCGGCTCGTTGACGACGAGCCCTTCGGACTCGAGCCGCGACAGCGCCTCGCGCACCGGCGTGCGCGACAACCCTAGCGATTCGGCCAGTTCCACCTCGCGCAGGCGCGTGCCGGGCGGCAGGTGGCCGGCCTGGATCGCGCCCCGGAGTTGTTGGTAGGCCCGTTCGGAACGCGGCAGCGACGCGCTCTGGTCGCCGTCGGCGCCGGCAAGATCCGCAGGAAGCATGGATGCGTGTGAGTGGGGATGACAGCAAAGACAGCCATCATACCCGCTCGGGCAGGCGGCTCGCCAGCCACCGCGCCCGAATACCCGATATCAGGCCGGCGGCGATGCCGCGCGCCGGCTGCGCCGCCGTCGCGCCAGCATATTCAACGCCTCCACGCCGCACGAGAACGCCATCGCTGTATAGATGTAGCCCTTCGGCACGTGGTGACCCAGCCCGTCGGCAATCAGCGTCATGCCGATCATGATCAGGAAGGCCAGCGCCAGCATGATGATGGTGGGATTGGCGTTGATGAAGTTCGCCAGCGGCGTGGCCGCGAACAGCATCACGGTCACGGCGGCGATGACGGCCACGAACATGATCGGCACGTGGTCGGTCATGCCTACGGCGGTGATGATGCTGTCGACCGAGAACACGAGGTCGAGCACCAGGATCTGGCCGATGGCCATCGCGAAGCCCGGCGCGGCGCGGGCGACCATGCCTTCCTCGCCGTGCCCGGGCTCGGGCGCGACGTGCTGATGGATCTCACGCGTGGCCTTCCAGACCAGGAACGCGCCCCCGGCGATCAGGATGATGTCGCGCCACGAAATGCCCTTGCCGAGGAGCGTGAAGACCGGCTCGGTCAGCGCCACGATCCAGGCAATCGTCGCCAGCAAGCCCAGGCGCATTACCAGCGCCAGGCTGATCCCCAGCCGTCGGGCCTTCTCGCGCATGGCCTCGGGCAGCTTGTTGGTCAGGATGGAGATGAAGATGAGGTTGTCGATGCCGAGCACGACCTCCATGGCCACGAGCGTGGCCAGGGCGGCCCAGGCGGCCGGGTCGCGCGCCAGCGCGAGTAGCGATTCCATGCGAACTCCTTGGTTGGGGTGGGCTGGGGCAGGGCTACCCGAAAGCGGACTACCAGGATCATGGTAGCGCACGCCGGCGGTGCAGGGGACATCAGATAGGGCGAGATTGAGGTTGTGAAACGCCAAGACTGGAATATAGTATGTGATATATCAAAATAATACCGGTCATCACAACCATCGAGGAGACAACCCATGAAGATCTGTATCTATGGGGCAGGGGCAATTGGCGGCTACATGGGCGCGCAGTTGGCGCTCGCGGGCGCCGACGTGAGTTTTATCGCACGCGGGCCGCATCTGGCGGCCATGCAGGCCAACGGCGTGCGCCTTCATATCGAAGGCGAGGAGCGCGTGGCGCGCGTGCGCTGCACCAGCGATCCGCGCGAGCTGGGTCCGCAGGACTATGTGTTCATCACGCTCAAGGCGCACCAGGTGCCCGGCGTGGTGGATCTGATGCAGCCGCTGCTCGGGCCGGAAACGGCAGTCGTGACCGGCGTCAACGGCATTCCCTACTGGTACTTCCACAAGCATGGCGGCGAGTTCGCCGGGCGCACGCTGGAGAGCGTGGACCCAGGCGGCAAGCAGTGGCGCGGGCTCGGGCCGGAACGGGCGATCGGCTGCGTGCTGTATCCGGCCGCCGAGATCGAGGCGCCGGGCGTGATCCGCCATGTCTACGGTAAGAAGTTTCCTATCGGCGAGCCAGATGGAAGCCGTTCCTCGCGCGTGACGCAACTCGCCGACCTGATGGTCAAGGCGGACCTCGACGCGCCCGTGCGCGACAACATCCGCGATGAGATCTGGCTCAAGCTGTGGGGCAACCTCTGCTTCAATCCGATCAGCGCGCTGACGCATGCCACGCTGGACATCATCACGTCCGACCCAGCCACGCGCGCGCTGTCGCGCCAGATGATGCTGGAGGCCAAGGCGATTGCCGAGCGCTTTGGCGTGCACTTTCGGGTCGATGTGGAGCGGCGTATCGACGGCGCCGGCGCGGTGGGGGCGCACAAGACCTCGATGCTGCAGGACCTGGAGGCCGGCCGGGCGATGGAAATCGACCCCTTGCTGACCGTGGTGCAGGAGATGGGCCGGATGATCGGCCAGCCCACGCCGATGGTCGATGCCGTGCTGGGGCTGATCAAGCAGCGCGACAGGATGGCGCAGGGCGGTCAGACTGCGCCGCCCGTGCCGGTGGCGCGCGCGGCATGACGCGGGAGAAATCCCCGGCGATGTGGTGATCTTGATATACCATATACGAAAGGCCGGACCCGCCCCTTTCTCACCCGTTCGGGTTCTTGACGCGCGATCATCGACGAGATTGATGAGCAAACCGCATGGCGCCATGCCAAACTGGACACCATGCGTCCGCGCGTCAGGTCCCGGCAGTGGAGTGGGGCGGGACGCCGCCGGAGGCCGCCTCGGCCCCCGGGGCGCCGGTCATAGACGAGTGCATTCATGTCCGCCCAAACACCCGAAGTCCAGCCCGCCGGCCTGACCCTGTCGCTGCAGCCGATCAACGCGGGCGCCAGCCTGCGCGACCAGGCCTATGCGATGCTGCGCCAGGCCATTGCCGATGCCGATATCTATCAGTCGCGAGAGGAAGTGCGGCTGGACGAGCGCGTGCTGTCCGAAGCGCTGGGCGTGAGCCGCACGCCGATCCGCGAGGCGATGACGCTGCTCGAGCAGGAAGGCTTCCTGCGCACGGTGCCGCGCCGCGGCATCTACATCATGCGCAAGACCAAGCGCGAGATCGTGGAGATGATCCAGGTCTGGGCCGCGCTGGAGAGTATGGCGGCCCGCCTGGCCACGCTCCATGCCACCGACGAGGAAATCGGCAAACTGCGACACATGTTCGACAGCTTCCGAGACTCCACGCCAGCCGAACACATCGAAGAGTATTCCGACGCCAACATCGTCTTTCACCAGGCGATCGTGCAGCTATCGAAGTCGCAGATCATCATGGACGCGATCAAGAACATCTTCGTCCATGTGCGTGCGATTCGGAAAATGACGATCTCGCAGAGCGACCGCGCCGCGCGGTCGATCGTCGATCATCTGCGGATTATCGAGGCGCTGGAGAAGCGCGATACGGAACTGGCCGAGAAGCTGGTGCGCCAGCACTCGCTGGACCTGGCCGACTACGTGGAAAAGAACTGCGACTTCCTGGACTGACTGCCGGCCACGTCATGCACGCCCCGTCGCCCAGCCCATGACGGAGCGCGGGCATTGTTCCGCGATGTGGCCGAATCTTCTTGCGCCCCAACAGCTTTACGGCACGTTGGGGCTTTTTCTTTGGCACGTTTCTTTGGCTATTTGCCCATCTCGCAGGCGAGGGGCTGTCCTTGGAACGGCCTATGCGCATTTGCTGCGATGCAGCGTCGAAACTTCCATGATTCGGGTTTAAACCCTCTTGCATCTTGCTGATATACCACATACTGTATGTCAAAAGAGCGAAGCACAAATCAGGAGACGAGCATGGCCGAGGCTACCAACCAAAGTCAGAGCAGCACCATGGCGCAACGCAAAGCCCTGGACGGCATTCGCGTCCTGGACATGACGCACGTTCAGGCCGGCCCCTCGGCTACGCAGTTGATGGCCTGGATGGGCGCCGACGTGATCAAGGTCGAATTGCCCGGACGTGGTGACATCACGCGCAGCCAGCTGCGTGACGTGCCCAACGCTGACAGCCTGTACTTCACCATGCTGAACAGCAACAAGCGTAGCCTGACGCTCAATATGAAAACGCCGGAAGGCAAGGCACTGCTGGAAGACCTGATTCAGCAGAGCGATGTGCTGATCGAGAACTTCGGTCCGGGCGTGCTGGCCCGCGCCGGATTCGACTGGGAACATATCCAGGACCTGAATCCGCGCATGGTCTATGCGTCGATCAAGGGCTTCGGTCCTGGCCCCTACCAGGACTGCAAGGCGTATGAAAACGTGGCCCAGTGCATGGGCGGTGCCGCATCGACGACAGGCGAAGCCAGCGGCATGCCATTGGTGACGGGCGCGCAGATCGGCGATTCGGGTACGGGCGTGCACTGCGTGGTCGGGATCCTGGGCGCACTGCTGCAGCGCGAGCATTCGGGGCGCGGCCAGCGCGTGGAAGTCGCCATGCAGGACGCCGTACTGAACCTGTGCCGCGTGAAACTGCGCGACCAACAGCGCCTGGATGCCGGCCCGCTGCGCGAGTACCCCAACGATCAGTTCGACGACCACGTGCCGCGCGCGGGCAATGCGTCGGGCGGCGGCCAGCCGGGCGCTGCGCTGCGCTGCGCGCCGGGCGGTGCGAACGACTACGTCTACGTCATCATCCAGCCGCAGGGCTGGGAGCCGCTGATGCGCCTGTGCGGCCGCGAAGATCTGATCACCGATCCGGAATTCGCCACGCCTGAAGTGCGTCTGAAAAAGCTCGCCGCGTGCTTCGGCATCATCGAGCAATGGACCCTGGGCCACACCAAGTTCGAGGTGATGAACGCACTCAACGAGGTGGATGTGCCGTGTGGCCCGATATTGTCGATGAAGGACCTGATCGGGGACCAGTCGATGTACGAGCGCGGCTTCCTGATCGAGCTGGAGCACCCGGTGCGCGGCAAATACGTGCAGCTCGGCTCGCCGATCACACTGTCCGACTCGCCGGTGAACGTCGAGCGCTCGCCGCTGCTGGGGGAGCACACCAACGAGATCCTCGAGTCGCTGGGGCGGTCTCCGGCCCAGATTGCTGCGCTGCGCCTGGCGGGAGCGATCTGACCCGAGGCGTCCGGCCACGGCCGGTGCCTCGTCTCCACAGCCCCTGACGGGGGTCTCTCCATTCTCTGCTGAAAGAGCAGGCGCGGCACGCTCGCGCCTGTCAGAGGAGTTCTGCCGTGCAAACCTGGATTCGCTTCCGCCGTCCTGATGGCGACGCCGCTTATGGCCGGCTTGACGAGGGTGATGCCGACCGCGTCATCGAATGCGATGGCCCTGGCTATACCGATCCTCGCCCCACGGGCAATAGCTACAGCTACGCCTCGCTGGACCTGCTGGCCCCGTGCCAGCCGGGCAAGATCGTGGCGCTGTGGAACAACTTTCACGCCCTCGCGGCCCGGCTGGAGAAAGCGGTGCCCGTGCATCCGCTGTTCCTGCTGAAGCCGGCAAGTTCGCTGGCCGGCCCCGGCGACGGCATCCTGCGTCCGAGCGGGTATACCGGCAAGATCGCCTACGAAGGCGAACTCGGCATCGTCATTGGCCGCGAATGCCGGAATGTGCCGCTCGCCGAGGCTGCCTCGCACATCTTCGGCTACACCATCGTCAATGACGTCACGGCGAGCGAGCTGCTCAATGCCGATCCCAACTTCCCGCAGTGGACGCGCGCCAAGGGTTCCGACACCTTCGGTTGCGTCGGTCCGGCCATTGTCTCCGGCTTTGACTGGCGAAGCGCCAGCGTGGTAACGCGTCTGGACGGCGTCGAGCGCCAGAACTACCCGTTGTCCGACATTGTTTTTTCGCCCGAGGAGCAGGTCAGCCTGCTGTCGCGGGACATGACGTTGATGCCGGGCGACGTGATCGCCGTCGGCACCTCGATCGGGGTCGGGTCGATGAAGGAGGGTTCTGTGGTGGAGGTGTCGATCCGCGGGATCGGCTCGCTGGTCAACCATGTGCGCGGCTGAACGAGCCAGTTTGCGAAGGCGGGAAGCTCGGTAGTTTCCCTTATCTGGGTGCGTAACTTCGGGGAAATGCTGCGGCGCATCGACGAAAGTTCGCATCAATGCTTGCTGAATACTGATATATCACATACCGTATTTGCCAAAGGTCGCTGCCTGTAGCGAATCGTCAAGGAGGAGACATCGTGAAGTCCGAAGTAGCCTGGCGGGCGCGAGAACGACCGCTGAAGACACCTTGAAGCAGAAGTTTTCCAATCCCCGTCAATTTGTATAGAAGGATGCAACCATGGCAGAAGTCGGAAACGAGCTGCAGCGTCAGGCTGGCGAAGAACATCAGGCACAAACCGATGGTTTTCATCTGGTCATCGAAGCGCTGAAGCTGAACGGCATCGAGAACATCTATGGCCTGCCCGGTATTCCGGTCACGGATCTGGCCCGTCTGGCGCAGGCCAACGGCATGCGCGTTATCAGCTTTCGTCATGAGCAGAATGCCGGCAACGCCGCAGCGATTGCCGGCTTTCTCACGCAGAAGCCGGGCGTTTGCCTGACCGTGTCTGCGCCCGGCTTCCTGAACGGGCTGACGGCGCTGGCGAATGCGACCACCAACTGCTTCCCGATGATTCTGATCAGCGGCTCGAGCGAGCGCGAGATCGTCGATCTGCAGCAGGGTGACTACGAAGAGATGGACCAGCTGGCTATCGCCCGTCCGCACGCCAAGGCTGCCTTCCGCGTGCTGCACGCTGAAGACATTGGTGTCGGTATCGCGCGTGCCATCCGCGCCGCCGTGTCGGGCCGTCCGGGCGGTGTGTACCTGGACCTGCCGGCCAATCTGCTGGGCCAGTCGATGGAAGCCGAGCGTGGCCGCAAGTCGTTGATCAAGGTGGTGGACCCGGCCCCGCGCCAACTCCCTGCACCGGACTCGATCGACCGTGCTGTCGCGCTGCTGAAGAGCGCCAAGCGCCCGCTGATCCTGTTGGGCAAGGGTGCCGCATACGCTCGCGCCGATGCGGATATCCGCGCGCTGGTCGAGAAGACCGGCATTCCGTACCTGCCGATGTCGATGGCCAAGGGCCTGCTGCCCGATACACACCCGCAATCGGCCTCGGCCGCACGGTCGTACGTGCTGGCGGAAGCTGACGTGGTGATGCTGGTCGGCGCCCGCCTGAACTGGCTGCTGTCGCACGGCAAAGGCAAGACCTGGGGCAAGCCGAAGCAGTTCATCCAGATCGACATCTCGCCGACCGAGATGGACAGTAACGTGGCCATCGCCGCGCCCGTAGTGGGTGACATTGGTTCGTGCGTATCGGCAATGCTCGACAAGATCGGCAACGGTTTTGCCAAGCCGGGCGCCGATTGGCTGAACGCGGTGGACGAACGCAAGGACAAGAACCTGGCGAAGATGGCCGAGACCTTGTCCAAGGATGTGTCGCCGATGAACTTCCATAGCGCGCTGCGCGCGCTGAAGGACGTCGTCAAAGCCAATCCGGGCATCTCGTTTGTCAACGAAGGCGCCAACACGCTGGACTACGCCCGTGCCGTGATCGACATGTACGAGCCGCGCAAGCGCCTGGACGTGGGCACCTGGGGCGTGATGGGTGTGGGCATGGGCTACGCGGTCGCTGCGGCGGTCGAAACCAGCAAGCCGGTCCTCGCGCTGTGCGGTGACAGTGCGTTCGGCTTCTCGGGCATGGAGGTGGAAACTATCTGCCGCTACAACCTGCCGATCTGCATCGTCATTTTCAACAATAACGGCGTCTACAAGGGTATCGACGTGAATCCGACCGGCGGCAACGATCCGGCGGTCACGATGTTCGTCAAGGGGGCGCGCTACGACAAGATGATGGAAGCGTTCGGTGGGGTTGGTCACAACGTCACCACACCGGCGGAACTCGAAGCCGCGGTGAACGAAGCCTTGCGGTCGGGCAAGCCCACGCTGGTCAACGCCGTCATCGACCCGGCTGCCGGTACCGAAAGCGGTCGTCTGACCAATCTGAATCCGCAGAGCGCGGCCAAGAAGTAATCCACCCCAGTTTCACCCTCTATTCCATCAGGAGAGCGATTGTGAACCTCCCACTCAACGGCATCAAGATCATCGACTTTACGCACGTGCAAGCCGGCCCCGCCTGCACGCAGCTTCTCGCATGGTTCGGCGCAGACGTCATCAAGGTGGAGCGCCCCGGCTCCGGCGACGTCACCCGCACGCAATTGCGCGACATTCCCGACGCGGACGCGCTGTACTTCACCATGCTGAACAGCAACAAGCGCTCGCTGACGCTGGACACCAAGAAGCCGGAAGGCAAGAAGATCCTGGAGCAGTTGATCCGCGAATCGGATGTGCTGGTCGAGAACTTCGGCCCCGGTGCGCTTGACCGCATGGGCTTCTCCTGGGAGCGCATCAAGGAACTGAACCCGAAGATGATCGTGGCATCGGTCAAGGGCTTCAGCGACGGCCACCACTATGAAGACCTGAAGGTCTACGAGAACGTGGCACAGTGCGCTGGCGGTGCCGCGTCGACCACCGGCTTCTGGGACGGCCCGCCGACCGTGTCGGCCGCCGCCCTGGGTGACTCGAACACCGGCATGCACCTGGCCATCGGCATCCTGACCGCGATCATCGGCCGCCAGCAGACCGGCCAGGGTCAGAAGGTTGCCGTATCGATGCAGGACGCCGTGCTGAATCTGTGCCGCGTGAAGCTGCGCGACCAGCAGCGACTGGACCGCCAGGGCTATCTGGAAGAGTATCCCCAGTATCCGCACGGCACGTTCAGCGACGTGGTGCCCCGTGGTGGCAACGCCGGCGGTGGCGGCCAGCCGGGCTGGGTGCTGAAGTGCAAGGGTTGGGAGACCGATCCCAACGCCTATATCTACTTCACCATCCAGGGCCACGCCTGGGAGCCGATCTGCAAGGCACTGGGCAAGGAAGAGTGGATCAGCGATCCGAACTACAACACGCCCAAGGGCCGTCAGCCGCATATCTTCGAAATCTTCAAGACCATCGAAGAATGGCTTGCCGACAAGACCAAGTACGAGGCGGTGGACATCCTGCGCAAGTTCGATATTCCCTGCTCGCCGGTGCTGTCAATGAAGGAACTCGCGGCGGATGAATCGCTGCGCAAGAGCGGTTCGATCGTGGAAGTCCCGCACAAGGAACGTGGCACGTACCTGACCGTGGGCAGCCCGATCAAGTTCTCGGCCATGAAGCCGGAAATCACCGGTTCGCCGCTGCTGGGCGAGCACAGCGAGGAAGTGCTGGCCAGCCTGGGCTATGCCGCCGAGGAGATCTCCCGTCTGCGTGAGTCGCAGGTGATCTGAGCCAGGCGCCAGCACTGCCAGTGCCCAATGTGACAGCGGGCCACACCTGGAGCGCCGGGGAATGCGTAGACGGGACGTAACGCACCCTGGCGCTTCATGGTTTGGACGCCAAGCTGAGGGACCGGCATGGCCGACGGTGCCACAATGACAGCCCGGACCCCTGGTGGCGAACCTCGCCACCCTCCCATTCGCCTGGAAAGCTCAGGAAAGACCAAGACCATGCAGACCGCGATCGACTATGAACAGCTGGTGTCGGCCATCGGCGACGCCGTGATCATCTCCGGCGCCGACGGTGCCATCACATTATGGAACCCGGCCGCCGAGTACATGTTCGGCTACACCCGGGAGGAGGCCCTGGGCAAGTCGCTGGATCTGATTATTCCCGAGCGCCTGCGTGCGCGCCACTGGGAGGGCTACGACAAGACCATGGCAACGGGCCAGACCCGCTACGGCCATGACTTGCTCAAGGTCCCGGCGATCAACAAGAACGGCGAAGCGATGTCGATCGCTTTTACCGTGGCGCTGCTGCACGGGCAGGGCGGGGAAATCACCGGCATCGTGGCGGTGATCCGTGACGAGACCGTGCGCTTCCAGGAAGAGCGGGCGCTGCGCAAGCGCATCACGGAACTGGAAGCCAGGACGGGCGCCGAGGCAGGAGCCGGCTGACTCACCGGACGCAGTTGCAGCATGGCGCAGGAACGATAGGGCCGGGCGATTCTCCCGGCCTTTTCCGTTTCTACGTTCACGCGCTGGCCAACGCCAGGTTTCGTCTGAGCGGGGCGCGTTCCGATGCCTGCTTCATTGCCGCCGCCATGGTCGCACCCAGCTCCGCTGGCGACCCGGCGACATGGATGCCGGCTTCGCGCATGGCGTTGACCTTCGCTTCCGCCGAGCCCGTCCCGCCCGAGATGATCGCGCCGGCGTGCCCCATGCGGCGTCCCGGCGGCGCCGTGGTGCCGGCGATAAAGCCCGCCACCGGTTTGCGCCTGTGCGCATCGCGCAGGAACTGGGCTGCCTCTTCCTCCGCCGATCCGCCAATCTCGCCAATCATGAGGATGCCTTCGGTCTTGTCGTCGGCCAGGAACATCTCCAGGCAGTCGATGAAGTCGGTGCCGTTCACCGGATCGCCGCCGATGCCGATGCAGGTCGATTGCCCCAGTCCGGCCGCCGTGGTCTGCGCCACGGCCTCATAAGTCAGCGTGCCCGAGCGCGACACCACGCCGATCTTGCCCGGTGTATGGATGTGGCCGGGCATGATGCCGATCTTGCATTGCCCCGGCGTGATTACCCCCGGACAATTCGGGCCAACCAGGCGGCTGCCGGACCCCGACAGCGCACGCTTGACCCGCACCATGTCCATCACGGGAATGCCTTCGGTGATGCAGACGATCAGCGCGATGCCGGCATCGACCGCCTCCAGGATGGCATCGGCGGCGAACGGTGGCGGCACATAGATGACCGAGGCGTCGGCGCCTGTGGCATTGGCGGCAGCGGCCACGGTATCGAAGACCGGGAGGCCCAGGTGCGATTCACCGCCCTTGCCGGGCGTGACGCCGCCCACCATCTTCGTGCCATAGGCCAGTGCCTGTGCCGAATGGAATGTGCCTTGTGCGCCGGTAAAGCCCTGGCAGATCACGCGTGTGTCTTTGTCGATCAGCACGGCCATTTCACTTTCCTCCCTTCTTCGATGGGTGCGTGCGCACGGCGGCCACGACTTTCTCGGCCGCATCGGCAAGATCCTTGGCCGAGACGACCGGCAGGCCCGAATCTCGCAGGATCTTCTTGCCGAGGTCGACGTTGGTGCCTTCCAGCCGCACCACCAGCGGCACGGTCAGGTCCGCTTCGCGCGCCGCGGCCACCACGCCTTCGGCAATCACGTCGCAGCGCATGATGCCGCCGAAGATATTGACGAGAATCCCTTCGACCCTGGGATCGGCCAGGATCAGCCGGAACGCCGCGGTGACGCGCTCCGTCGTGGCGCCACCGCCTACGTCGAGGAAGTTGGCCGGCTCGCCGCCATGGAGCTTGATGATGTCCATCGTGGCCATCGCCAGGCCTGCGCCATTCACCATGCAGCCGATGTTGCCGTCCAGCCGCACGTAGTTCAGGGCGTGCCGGGCGGCTTCGGTCTCGGCCGGGTCTTCCTCGCTCTCGTCGCGCATGGCATCGATGTCGGGATGGCGGAAGAGGGCGTTATCGTCGAAACTGAACTTGGCGTCGAGCGCCATCACGTCGCCGCTGCCGGTGACCACAAGCGGATTGATCTCGACGATCGACGCGTCGAGTTCGGTGAACGCGCGGTAGGTCGAGAGGATAAAACGGGTAGCCGCGCCCACCTGCTTGCCCGACAGCCCCAGGCCGAATGCCAGCCGGCGTGCATGAAACGGCTGGATGCCGCTGGCCGGATCGATTGCCACCTTCAGGATTTTCTCGGGCGTGCGTGCGGCAACCTCCTCGATCTCCATGCCGCCTTCGGTGGACGCCATGATCGTGATGCGCGACGTGGCGCGGTCGATCAGGATGCCCAGGTAGAGCTCGCGCGCGATGTCGCAGCCTTCCTCGACGTAAAGGCGCCGCACTACCCGGCCGGCCGGGCCGGTCTGCCTGGTGACCAGGGCCTTGCCCAGCATCTGCGCGGCGCTCGAGCGGACGTCATCGATCGACTTCACCACGCGCACGCCGCCCTTGCCCGAGCTGTCATCCGCGAAGCGGCCGGCACCGCGGCCGCCAGCGTGGATCTGCGACTTCACCACCCAGACCGGGCCGCCCAGCTTGCGGGCGGCATGGGCGGCCTCGTCTGGCGTAAAGACCACGCGGCCATGCGGTACAAGCACGTCATAGCGCCTGAGCAACTCCTTGGCCTGATATTCGTGAATGTTCACGTGTCTCCTCGGTTGAAAAGCGCCGCGGGCCGCAGGTCGGGACCCGCCTGTTCAGTTTTTCGCGGCGTAAAATACGATATGTAATATATCAATAATAAAATCATGCCGAAACTGGGTGCGAGCTGAATCGCGCAAAAGGGATGTCCGCGCTGACAAGGCCATCGCATCAATCGCGCAAGATTGATCGCAAAGCCTTCTATGTTGCGGGTTAACGCTCGTGTATGCCGCAGGATCTATTGCGATGCGGAATGAAAAGTCTGAACCGCGCTGCATTTTCTTCTTGTTGTGTCGTGATATATCACATACGTTATCCAGCAAGCGCGCACGAGAATACTCAAGGAGACAACGCATGAATAACAAAGCACTCGACGGTGTCCGCATCCTGGACATGACGCACGTGCAGGCCGGCCCCTCGGCCACCCAGCTGATGGCCTGGCTGGGCGCCGACGTGATCAAGGTGGAACTGCCTGGCCGGGGCGACATCACGCGCAGCCAGCTGCGCGACGTGCCGAACGCCGACAGCCTCTACTTCACGATGCTGAACTCCAACAAGCGCAGCCTCACGCTGAACATGAAGACGCCCGAGGGCAAGGCGCTGCTGGAAGACCTGGTGCAGCGCTGCGACGTGCTGGTGGAGAACTTCGGCCCCGGCGTGCTCGACCGCGCCGGTTTCGACTGGGACCGCCTGCAGGAGTTGAACCCGCGCCTGATCTACGCGTCGATCAAGGGCTTCGGCCCGGGGCCGTACGCGGACTGCAAGGCGTACGAAAACGTGGCCCAGTGCATGGGCGGCTCGGCCAGCACGACCGGTACCGAGGATGGTGCCCCGACGGTGACCGGCGCGCAGATCGGCGACTCGGGTACCGGCGTGCACTGCGTGGTCGGCATCCTGGCCGCGCTGCTGCACCGCGAGCATTCTGGCCGTGGCCAGCGCGTGGAAGTGGCGATGCAGGATTCGGTGCTGAATCTCTGCCGCGTGAAACTGCGCGACCAGCAGCGCCTCTCGGCCGGTCCGCTTAAGGAATTTCCGAACGAAACCTTTGGCGACTATGTGCCGCGTGCCGGCAATGCGTCGGGCGGCGGCCAGCCGGGCGCCGCGCTGCGCTGCTCGCCGGGCGGGGCCAACGACTACGTCTACGTGATCATCCAGCCGCAAGGCTGGGAGCCGCTGATGCGCCTGTGCGGCAGGGAGGACCTGATCACCCATCCGCAGTTCGCCACGCCGGAAGCGCGCCTGAAATGCCTGGGCGAATGCTTCTCCATCATCGAGAAGTGGACCAAGACCAAGACGAAATTCGAGGTCATGGACGCCCTGAACGAGGTGGACGTGCCGTGCGGCCCGATTCTCTCGATGAAGGACTTGATCGAGGACGAGTCGATGTTCGACCGCGGCTACCTGGTCGAGCTGGACCACCCGGAGCGCGGCAAGTACGTGCAGCTGGGTTGCCCGATCACGCTCTCGGCCTCGCCCGTGGAAGTGGAACGTTCGCCGCTGCTGGGCGAGCACACCGAAGAAATCCTCGACTGGCTCGGCCGCTCGCCGGCCCAGATCGCGGCGCTGAAGGCGGCCGGCGCGGTCTGAGCCGCGCCACCTCTCGAATGATTGTCTGCAATGCCTGAACAGATGGAGACCTGACATGGCACATGACAAGGATGCGGTACGCAAGATTCTGGCGACCGTGAAGGAAGAGGGGCGCGCTGCGCTGACGGCGCCCGAGGGCAAGCTCGTCTGCGACGCCTATGGCATCTCGGTGCCGGGCGAGGGCGTGGCCAAATCGCCGTCGAACGCGGTGGAATTGGCGACGAAGATGGGTTTTCCGGTGGTGATGAAGATCGTCTCGCCGGACATCCTGCACAAGACCGAAGCCGGCGGCGTGCTGGTGGGCCTGAAATCGGCGGCGGATGTGGAGCAGGGCTACCGCACCATCATCGAGAACGCCAAGAAGTACAACGCCAACGCCGAAATCATCGGCGTGCAAGTGCAACAAATGATCACAGGCGGCCAGGAAGTGATCATCGGCGCCGTGACCGATCCGTCGTTCGGCAAGCTGGTGGCGTTCGGCCTGGGCGGCGTGCTGGTGGAAGTGCTCAAGGACATCACCTTCCGCATGGCACCGGCCACCAACGAAGATGCGCTGTCGATGCTGGACGGCATTGCCGCTGCCGAGGTGCTCAAGGGCGTGCGCGGCGCCGACCCGGCCAACCGCGAGGCGCTGGCCGGCATGATCGAGCGCGTGTCGCAGCTCGTCAGCGATTTCCCGGAGATTTCCGAGCTGGACCTGAACCCGGTGTTCGCCAGCAAGGACGGCGCCATCGCCGCCGACGTGCGGATCGTGGTGGACTTCTCGCCGCAGCCGGAGAAGTACCGTCCGACGCAGGAGCAGATCATCAAGCAGATGAACCGCATCATGCGCCCGGACACGGTGGCGGTGATCGGCGCATCCGCCGAGGACGGGAAGATCGGCAACTCGGTGATGAAGAACCTGATCAACGGCGGCTACCAGGGCAAGATCTACCCGATCCACCCCAAGGCCGAAGAGATCATGGGCATGACGGCCTACAAGAGCGTGCTCGATGTGCCGGGCAATATCGATGTGGCGGTGTTTGCGATCCCGGCCAAGTTCGTGGCCCAGGCGCTCGAGGAAGTCGGCAAGAAGGGCATTCCCGGCGCCGTGCTGATTCCGTCCGGGTTTGCCGAAACCGGCAACGTGCAAGGGCAGGACGAGATCGTGGCGATTGCCCGCAAGCACGACATCCGCCTGATGGGACCGAATATCTACGGTTTCTACTACACGCCGAAGAACCTTTGCGCCACGTTCTGCACGCCGTATGACGTGAAGGGCAAGGCGGCGCTGTCGTCGCAGTCGGGCGGTATCGGCATGGCCATCATCGGCTTCTCGCGCTCGGCCAAGATGGGCGTGTCGGCCATCGTCGGCCTGGGCAACAAGTCGGATATCGACGAAGACGATCTGCTCACCTTCTTCGAGCAGGACGACAACACCGAGATCATCGCCCAGCACTGCGAGGACCTGAAGGATGGCCGCGCCTTTGCCGAGGTGGCGCGCCGGGTGTCGAAGAAGAAGCCGGTGGTGGTGCTCAAGGCTGGCCGGACCAGCATGGGCGCGCGGGCAGCCAGCTCGCACACCGGCGCGCTGGCCGGCAACGACCGCATCTACGAGGACGTGTTCAAGCAGGCCGGCGTGATCCGGGCGCGCTCGCTGCGCGACCTGCTCGAGTTCGCGCGCGGCATTCCCAAGCTGCCGACGCCGAAGGGCGAGAACGTGGTCATCATCACGGGCGCGGGCGGGTCGGGCGTGCTGTTGTCCGATGCCTGCGTGGACAACAACCTGTCCCTGATGACGATGCCGGACGACCTCGACGCAGCGTTCCGCAAGTTCATCCCGCCGTTCGGCGCGGCCGGCAATCCGGTGGACATCACCGGCGGCGAGCCGCCCACGACGTACAAGAACACGCTGCGCCTTGGCATGGAAGATCCGCGCATCCACGCGATCATCCTCGGCTACTGGCACACGATCATCACGCCGCCGATGGTGTTCGCCCAGCTGGTCATCGAAGTGAAGGAGGAGATGGCGGCGAAGGGCATCGAAAAGCCGATCGTGGCGTCGCTGGCCGGCGACGTGCAGGTGGAGGAAGCTGCCGAGTACCTGTACGAGCACGGCGTACCGTCCTACGCGTACTCGACCGAGATCCCGGTGGCCGTGCTCGGCGCGAAGTACAAGTGGGCGAGGGGAGCGGGCAAGATCTGATGCGGTCCGCCCCGCCGGCATAGCCAGACCTGCCGGCATCTCCAGCACAACCAGCCCCCAACGAGACAGCAACCGTTGGGGGCATTTGATAAACGAAGGGGCAAATGCGACAGGCCGTTCCCGAGGGAATGGCCTGTCTGGTATTGCGCGACGAATCGTAAAGGGAAATCGTAAAACGCCTAGTTCATGCCGGTGCCGGACATCGCACGCAGGTATTCGTTCTTCTTGTCGAAGATCAGCTGGCTCAGGAACGGCGCGTCGTAGGCGTTGAGCAGATGCGCGTGGTGTTCCTCGATATAGCGGGCCACGCGGGTCTTCTCGCATTCGATGCCGCAGAGCCACTCGAACATCGGCATGTCCCAGCGGAAGCGCAGGCCCAGTTCGGCGAAGGCGGCGTTGAAGGCGGCGAGTTGCAACGTACGATCAGGGCCCGTGGCGCCGGCGACGGGCGACGAAACGGACGCGGAAGACGCGGCGGGATGCAGTGGGTTCATGATCGTCTCCTGTGTTTGCAAGGTCACGAGCTTGGTACAAGTGCAGAGTAGGCGCGACGAACGATTTACGATAATTAAAGTTTCATCGAGAAACCATAAGCTATCGCTTATACATTGGGAATCTGGACCTGGTGGGCGATACGCGGCCGGATCAGCCCCTCCACGCCGGTGATCTGCTGGATCAGGGTGGCGCCTTCTTCCATCAGGAAATGCTTGAATGCCAGCGCCACGGGCGGCAACCGCTTGTTCTTGCGGTGCACCACATACCAGTTCAGCATGACTGGGAATCCTTCGATGTCGAGCACGGCCAGCTTGCCGGCCTGTAGCTCCAGCCCCACCGTGTGCGCGGACAGGAAGGCGATACCCATATTGGCGATGACCGCCTGCTTGATCGTCTCGGTGCTCTTGATCTCCATGGCGATGCGCAGGTTCGAGAGCCGCCCGGCAAAACCTTCCTGCATCGAATTCCAGGTATCGGAGCCTTTCTCGCGCGAGACGAACGCCTCTTCGGCCAGCCCGGCCAGGGGGATGTCGCGGCGCCCGACCAGCGGATGGTTCGGCGCGGCCACGATGACATAGGGGTGGGGGGCGAACGACTCGGCGATGGTGTCCATGCCTTCGGGCGGGCGCACCATGACGGCGAGGTCGGTCAGGTTGCCGGCCAGCTGGTGCAACAGTTCCTCACGATTGTGCACCGCGAGATTCAGCGTCACGCCATCATGCCGATTCATGAATTCAGCCAGCAGGCGGGGAAAGAAATAATCGCCGGCGCTGATCACCGCCACGTTGAGCCGGCCTCCGGAAATACCCTTGAGTTGCGCCATCGCGTCCTCGGCCTCGCGGAATTGCTGGATGATGCTGCGGCTGTAGTGCAGCATCTCCGTGCCGGCCGGCGTGAGGTAGATCCGCTTGCCCAGCTGCTCGAACAGCGGCAGGCCCACGTGATGTTCGAGCTGCCGAACCTGTGTGGAAACAGCGGGTTGCGTGAGATGCAGTTCCTCCGCCGCGCGCGAAAAGCTCAGGTGGCGGGCCACCGTTTCGAACACTTTCAACTGGCGCAGCGTGGCGTTCTTCATTGGTCGATATCCTGCAATCTATAAAGGATCGTCAATGATCATAATAAAAAACTTTATGCTTTGCGTATCTAAGTTTGAAGTAGCATCAATCAGCAATGCAACGTGCCGCAATGTCAGGCGCGCTCATTCAGTAGTGAAGTAGGGCGTCCCCACGCAGGTCTGCCCACCAGTCGCGCCGTCAGAGCGCGAGACACACTAATGTAAGGAGACACGACATGGCGCACCCGCACGCGGCAGGCCCCGCCTTTGGCAACGGCAATCTGGACGGGCAGGGCGGCTTGCTCCGCAATCGCTGGTTCCAGCTCTTCATCGGCGTCCTTTGCATGGGCCTCGTGGCGAACCTCCAGTACGGCTGGACGCTGTTCGTGACGCCCATGAATGCGCGTCATCACTGGGGCGAGTCCCCCATCCAGGTCGCCTTCTCCATTTTCATCGTCACCGAAACCTGGCTCGTGCCGGTAGAGGGCTGGCTCGTGGACAAGTTCGGCCCGCGCCCCGTGGTGGCCGTGGGCGCGCTGTGCGCCGGAGCAGCCTGGGTCATGAACTCGTTCGCCACCTCGCTGCCGATGCTCTACGCGGCGGCCGTCGTGGCCGGTATCGGCGCGGGCGGCGTCTATGGGACGTGCGTGGGCAACGCGCTGAAGTGGTTCCCGGACAAGCGCGGCCTGGCCGCCGGGCTGACCGCCGCCGGCTTCGGCGCGGGCTCGGCGCTGACCGTGATCCCCATCGCCAACATGATCCAGAAATCGGGCTACGAGCACGCGTTCTTCACGTTCGGCATCTTGCAGGGCGTGCTGATCTTCATCCTGGCGATGTTGCTGGTCAAGCCGAAGCCGCCCAAGGGGCTCGTCGCCGGCAAGGCCAACCTGACCAACCCCGTGGCGCTGACGCCGGGCCAGATGGTGCGCACGCCGGTGTTCTGGGTGATTTACGCATCGTTCGTGGCCGTGGCGGCAGGCGGCATCATGGCCACTGCGCAGCTCGGCCCCATCGCCAAGGACTTTGGCTTCGCGTCGATGCCGGTCACGCTGCTGGGCATGACGCTGCCGCTGCTGACCATGACGCTGTCCATCGACAACCTCTGCAACGGGCTGACGCGCCCGCTGTGCGGCCTGATCTCCGACCGCATCGGCCGCGAGAACACCATGTTCTTCATCTTCATCGGCGAAGGGCTGTCGCTGATCGGGCTGATGGAGTTCGGACACAACCCGTACTGGTTCATGTTCTTCGCGGCGCTCACCTTCCTGTTCTGGGGCGAGATCTTCTCGATCTTCCCGGCGCTCTGTGCCGATACGTTCGGCAGCGAGTACGCCGCAGCCAATGCGGGCACGCTCTATACGGCCAAGGGGACGGCGGCGATGCTGGTGCCGCTGGCCTCGGTGTTGTCGCATCGCGGTGGATGGAGCCTGGTCTTTACGGTGGCGGCCGTGCTGACCGTGGCAGCGGGGCTGTCCGCCAAGTTCCTGTTGCAGCCGATGCGCCGGCGCTTCATCACCGGACACGCGGCAACCCATCCCACCATGCAAGGACAAGGAGCGGCACCATGAATGTTTCGCTTCCCCAACTGAAGGCCTTTGCTGCGGTTGCGCGCCAGAAGAGCTTCACGCGCGCGGCGGCGGAGCTCGGCCTGACCCAGTCGGCCATCAGTCGTAGCGTGCGTGAGCTGGAGGAGGAAATCGACCAGCGGCTGTTCGACCGCACCACGCGCCAGGTGGAGCTGACCGACGCCGGCGAGCATCTGTCCCAACGGATCTGCCATCTGATCGAGGAAGTCGAGCAGACGCTGCGCGAGAGCCACGGCACCGGCAAGCCCAGCCAGGGCACCGTGCATATCGCCACCGATCCGGTCTTGTCGTCGATGTCCATGCCGATGTGGGTGGCCGGCTGCCGTACGGCATGGCCCGGCATCGGCATCACGCTGCGCGACCGCTCGCACGAATGCGTGCTGCAAAGTGTGCGCAGCGGCGAGGTGGACTTCGGCATCGCCAGCAACCCGGTGGCCTGCGACGACCTCTATTGCGAACCGCTCTATATGGACCCGCTGCACGCGGTGCTGCCCTCCGGGCATCCGCTGGCCGCGCGCGAGTCCCTCGGCTGGGGCGAACTTGCCGATGCCTCGGTGCTCTCGCTCGACCATAACTCGGGCGTGCAGCCCGCCGTGGAGCGCGCGCTGGCCACCTATCACGTACGGCCCGGCGCCTTGCAGCTGCTCGGGCATTTCTCGGCGATTTTCGGCATGGTGGCGATGGGGCTCGGCATCGGCGTGGTGCCGTCGCGCACCCAGGCCGCCGGTCTGGCGCCCGCGGCCGTGCTGCGGCCCTTGCGGCCCCAGGTCAACAACAACGTGATGCTGGTTCGAAGGAAGGCGCGCTCGCTCAAGCCCAACGCGGCGGCGGTGTGGGACAACCTGCGTGGCCAGGAGTACGAACAGGGCCAGATGAAGAAAGCGGGGTAGGGCCGTGAATCGGATTCATCTGATGCAGCGCCGCAACGTTTTTTGCGCTGAATAAGGCGCTATTTCCCTCGAATTCGACAGTCGTTCTCGCAAGAAGCGATCCACAACGCACCCCACGGGGTGCGTTGTTGTTTTTAGTGCCAATCTTCTATTGATATATCACATACAGGATATTTACAGACCTCGCGGTGCAGCATATACTGAAGACTCATTGACCTACCTCATTCAGGAGTTTTCATGCACGCCGCACAGCTTTCCCTCATCGCCCTCGGTCTGATTGCCTCGGGTGTTTCCGTAACCTGGCTGATTGCCACGCGCCTGCCGATGGGTCTGCTGACCACCGCCGGTGACCATGGCCGCTTTGCCGGCCTCGGCTCGGATCAGGCAGTGGACGGGATCGGCCGTGCGACGCCTGCCGCTGGCGCGCGCCCGCAGTTCGCCCACGCGTAAGCCAGTTGGGTTCGAAGGCAGGGAGCTTGTAGCGGCCGGCAACTCCCTCCCAGCAGTCGTCGTACTCATCGGCCGTATCTTTCGTTTCCCCCTCGCTTCATCCCCCGCCTGATCCAGCCTGACCCCGCCTGACCCCGCCTGACCCCGCGTTTCCCGGCTTTTTCCTCGCCTAGGACTTTCCCTAGGACATCTCTTTTCCGCTCGCATTGCAGCATCCCAGGTGCTTGCCGCCAGGTCGCGCCATTGATCTGGCGCCGTCCGCTAAGTCATTGATCGGCAACGAACCGAGCGCCGTTTCGCGGCATGGTTTGATGCGCCCGGCGCACCACTGCCAGCCTCGCTCCGGGCGGCGGTGGTCTGAGTCGTATCGGGCAGAAAAACTGGTCACTGAAAACGGCTTGACTTGGGTGATATACCACATACTGTATAGCACTAGAGCGGCGAGCCACTCTACGAAAACATCTAGAAAACGATAGCGGTACACAGAGGCATCGAATCAGATGCCCATCCACAACGGCGGCGATGACCGCCAGAAGGAGACACCATGGAACTACAGCAAAGCGCGTCCACGTCACGATTTGCGTCCCCATGGACGCAGCTCGTATTCGGCGTTATCTGCATGGCGATGATCGCCAACATGCAATACGGCTGGACCCTGTTCGTCAATCCGATCGATGACAAATACCACTGGGGCCGCACGGCCATCCAGGTGGCGTTTACGATTTTCGTGGTCACGGAAACGTGGCTGGTGCCGATCGAGGGCTATCTGGTCGACAAGTACGGCCCGCGCCCGGTGGTGGTGGGCGGCGGCCTGCTCTGTGCGATTGCATGGGCGCTGAACTCGGTGGCGTCGTCGCTGCCGCTGCTGTACTTCGCTGCGGCCATTGGCGGCGTCGGGGCCGGCGCGGTGTATGGCACCTGCGTGGGCAATGCGCTCAAGTGGTTCCCCAATCGGCGCGGGCTCGCGGCGGGGATTACGGCGGCCGGTTTCGGCGCGGGCTCCGCGCTGACCGTGGTGCCCATCGCCAACATGATCAAGACCAGCGGCTACGAGAGCACCTTCCTGACCTTCGGGCTGGGGCAAGGCATCGTGGTGGTGATCCTGGGCCTGGCGCTCTATCCGCCGTCGGCCAAGATCCTCTCCGACGTGAAGAGCACCCTGAAGGCGGCTGCTACTTATAATGCGTCGCCGCGCCAGGTGCTGTCCTCGCCGATCTTCTGGGTCATGTACGCGATGTTCGTGATGATGGCCGCCGGCGGGCTGATGGCCACGGCGCAGCTGGGCCCCATCGCCAAGGATTTCGGGCTCCATGACTCGCCGGTGTCCATCCTCGGGCTGACGCTGCCGGCGCTGACCTTCGCGCTGACCATCGACCGCGTGCTGAACGGGCTGACCCGGCCGTTCTTCGGCTGGATCTCCGATAACATCGGCCGCGAGAACACCATGTTCCTGGCCTTCGCGGTGGAGGCGGTCGGCATCCTGCTGCTGTCCAAGTACGGGCACAACCCGGTGGCGTTCGTGATTCTGACCGGCGTGGTGTTCTTCGCCTGGGGCGAGATCTACAGCCTGTTCCCGGCCACCTGTGGCGACACCTTCGGCCCCAAGTTTGCGGCGACCAACGCCGGCCTGCTGTACACGGCCAAGGGCACGGCCGCGCTGCTGGTACCGTTCTCGAGTGTGATTACCGCCGCCACCGGTGACTGGCACGCGGTGTTCATGCTGGCCTCCGGCATGGCGGCGCTCTCGGCGGTGCTGGCGATCTTCGTGCTCAAGCCGATGCGCGAGGCCCATGCCCGGAAGTACGTCAACGATAGTTCGGCGCCGCCGATGGGCTATCGGGCCGTGCCGGACGACCTGACCTGACCTGACCTGAGCCGAGCGCCGGGTTAGACAGAAGGGGCCCGCCATCGCGGGCCCCGTGCGTCTGGCGATGCCGGGCGTATCATCAGACCAGCCGGCAGCATAGCCGGCGCGCAACACAGCAACCGACAGGATTCCCCATGAACCAGGTTGTGATTCCGATTGTGGTGGAGGGCGGGGGACGCGAGCGGAAGCGCCGCCAGCCCAAGGGCCGGCAGGTGGATCCGGCGGCACTGTCCGAGGTGCGCCAGCTGCTGGGCGATGCCCCACGCCGCCGCGATCTGCTGATCGAGCATCTGCACGCCATCCAGGACCACTACGGTCAACTGGCCACCCCCCATCTGGCCGCGCTGGCGCAGGAAATGCGCATGGCCCAGACCGAAGTCTTCGAGGTGGCCAGCTTCTATCACCATTTCGATATTGTCCGAGAGGACGCCGACGGCCATATCGCCGCCCCGGCGGCGCTGACCGTGCGCGTCTGTGAGGGCATCGCCTGCGAGATGGCCGGCGCGCCCGCGCTGCTGGAACGCCTGCCGGCGTTGCTCGGCACCGATGTCCGCGTGCTGGCCGCGCCCTGCATCGGCCGCTGCGAACGGGCGCCGGCCGTGCTGGTAGGCCAGCATCCCGTGGATGCCGCCACGCCTGCTGCCGTCCAGGCCTGCGTGACGGCCGGCACGGTGCGCGATGACCCCCAACCCTACCTCGGCTATGACGACTATCGCGCCCAGGGCGGCTATCGCCTGTTGCAGGCGCTGGAGCAGGGCGATACCAATGCGGATGCGCTGATCGCCGTGATGGAGAACTCGGGCCTGCGCGGGCTGGGCGGGGCGGGCTTTCCCACCGGCCGCAAATGGCGCATCGTCCGGGCTGAGCCGGCGCCGCGCCTGATGGCCGTCAATATCGACGAAGGCGAGCCGGGCACGTTCAAGGACCGCGTCTACCTGGAGCGCGATCCCCACCGCTTCCTGGAGGGGATGCTGGTGGCCGCACGCGTGACCGGCGTGGCCGCCATCTATATCTACCTGCGCGATGAGTACGCGGGCTGCCGTGCCGTGCTGACCGAGGCCCTGGCGCAACTGCGCGCCGCGCCGCCCGTGCCCGGCCTGCCCGAGATCCACCTGCGGCGGGGCGCCGGCGCGTATATCTGCGGCGAAGAGTCGGCCATGATCGAATCGATCGAGGGCAAGCGTGGCATGCCCCGGCTGCGTCCGCCCTATGTGGCGCAGGTCGGGCTGTTCGACCGGCCCACGCTCGAGCACAACTTCGAGACCCTGTACTGGGTGCGCGAGATCGTGGAGCGCGGCCCGGAGTGGTTCGCGGGGCAGGGCCGGCATGGTCGCAAGGGGCTGCGCTCGTTCTCGGTGTCCGGCCGGGTGCGGCATCCCGGCGTGCATCTGGCGCCGGCTGGTATCACCGTGCGCGAGCTGATCGACGAATACTGCGGCGGCATGCTGGACGGCCACGCCTTCTACGGCTACCTGCCGGGCGGGGCGTCCGGCGGCATCCTGCCGGCTGCGATGGGCGATATTCCGCTCGATTTCGACACCTTGCAGCCACATGGCTGCTTTATCGGCTCGGCGGCTATCGTGGTGCTGTCCGACCACGACCGGGCCGTCGATGCCGCGCGCAATCTGATGCACTTCTTCCGCGACGAGTCCTGCGGGCAGTGCACGCCGTGCCGTGTGGGCACGGCCAAGGCGCTCGACCTGATCCGGCAGCCGGCAGCGGCGTGGGACCTGGCCGCGCTGGCCGACCTGTCCGCCGTGATGCGTGACGCGTCGATCTGCGGGCTGGGGCAGGCCGCGCCGAATCCCGTCGATTGTGTGATCCGCTACTTCCCGCATGAACTCACATCCGTCGCTCCGGAGGGCCAGCCATGAATGCACTGACCCGCGCTGAAGTCGCGCTCGTTCAGGCGTCGTCCGATACCGAGGTCACCTTCCGGCTCGATGGCCGGGACGTGACCGCCCGCCCCGGGGAGTCGCTGCTGCAGGTGGCGCGTCGGGAAGGCATCGAGATTCCGCATCTTTGCTACAAGGATGGGCTGGATACGGCCGGCAACTGCCGCGCCTGTATGGTGGAGATCGATGGGGAACGCGTGCTGGCGCCGTCGTGCTGCCGCGCGCCGGCCAATGGCATGACGGTGCACACGGACTCCGAGCGTGCCCGCCGCGCGCAGCGCATGGTGCTGGAACTGCTCCAGTCCGACATGCCGGAGACCGCGTACACGCGCCATAGTGAACTCGACCAGTGGTCGGCCCGGCTCGAAGTCGGCAAGCCACGCTTCGCCCCGCGCGAGGCGGTGCCGGCTGACCTGTCGCACCCAGCCATCGCCGTCAACCTCGACGCCTGCATCCAGTGCACGCGCTGCGTGCGTGCCTGCCGCGACGAACAGGCCAATGACGTGATCGGGCTGGCATTTCGCGGCGATCATGCGCGCATCGTCTTCGATATGGCCGATCCGATGGGCGTCAGCACCTGCGTGGCCTGTGGCGAGTGCGTGCAGGCCTGCCCGACCGGCGCGCTGATGCCGGCACGCAACGTGGCGCTGGCGGTGCCCGACCGCGAGGTGGATTCGGTCTGCCCGTATTGCGGCGTGGGCTGCCAGCTCACGTACCACGTCAAGGACAACCGCATTTTGTTCGTGGAAGGGCGTGATGGCCCGGCGAACCACAATCGGCTCTGCGTGAAGGGGCGCTACGGCTTCGACTACGCCCAGCATCCGCACCGGCTGACGGTGCCGCTGGTGCGGCGCGAAGGCGTGGCGAAATCCGGCGACATCGTGCTGGATCCCGATCGCGTCATGGAGGTATTCCGGGAAGCCACCTGGGAAGAGGCGCTGGCGCTGGCCGCCGGCGGGCTTGCGCGCATCCGGGACACGCTGGGTGGCCGCGCACTGGCGGGGTTTGGCTCGGCCAAGGGCAGCAACGAGGAAGCCTATCTGTTCCAGAAGCTCGTGCGGACCGGGTTTGGCAGCAATAACGTCGATCACTGCACGCGGTTGTGCCATGCCTCATCGGTGGCGGCGCTGCTCGAAGGGATCGGCTCGGGCGCGGTGTCCAATCCGGTGATGGATGTCGGCAAGGCCGAGGTGGTGCTGCTGATCGGCGCCAATCCCACGGTCAACCATCCGGTGGCGGCCACCTGGATCAAGAATGCGGTGCGCAACGGTACGAAGCTGATCGTCGCCGATCCTCGCCGATCGGATCTGGCGCGCTTTGCGCACCGTTTCCTCCAGTTCCAGGCCGATACGGACGTGGCACTGCTGAACGCGATGATGCATGTGATTGTGGAGGAAGGACTTGTCGATCCCGAATTCATTGCCTCGCGCACGGCCGGCTACGAGGCGCTGGCGGCCAATGTGGCCCCGTACAGCCCCGAAGTCATGGCCCCGGTCTGTGGCATCGACGCGGAAACCATCCGCGAGGTGGCCCGGCTCTATGCCACCTCGAAGGGATCGATGATCCTGTGGGGCATGGGTGTGTCCCAACACGTGCATGGCACCGATAACGCGCGCTGCCTGATCGCGCTGGCGCTGATGACGGGCCAGATCGGCCGGCCGGGCACGGGTTTGCATCCGCTGCGCGGGCAAAACAACGTGCAGGGCGCGTCCGACGCGGGGCTGATCCCGATGATGTTCCCGGACTACCGGCGCGTGGATGACCCCGCCGCCAATGCCGCCTTCGAGGCGCTGTGGGGCATGCCGCTGGACAAGCAGCCGGGCCTGACCGTGGTGGAGGTCATGCAGGCTATCGAAGCGGGTACCGTGCGCGGCATGTACATCATGGGCGAGAACCCGGCGATGTCCGACCCGGACGCCCAGCACGCGCGCGAGGCGCTGGCCGCGCTCGACCATCTGGTGGTGCAGGACATCTTCCTCACCGAGACCGCCTGCCTGGCCGATGTGGTGCTGCCCGCCTCGGCCTTCCCCGAGAAGACCGGCACGTTTACCAATACGGATCGCACCGTGCAGCTTGGCCGGCAGGCCATCGACCCGCCCGGGCAGGCGCGTCAGGACCTGTGGATTCTGTGCGAACTGGCTGCGCGGCTCGGGCTGCCCTGGGACTATGGACATGCCACCCGCGATGCGGCGCCCGTGGCCTTGGTTTTCGACGAAATGCGACACGCGATGCCGAGCATCGGCGGCATGACGTGGGCGCGGCTCCAGCGCGAGCATGCGGTGACCTATCCCTGCAAGACGGAGGGAGATCCAGGCGAGCCGGTGATCTTTACCGACACGTTCCCGACCGTAAGCGGACGCGGGCGATTCGTGCCGGCAGACATCATCCCGGCGGCGGAGCGTCCGGATCAGGAATATCCGACGGTCCTGATCACGGGCCGACAGCTCGAACACTGGCATACGGGCAGCATGACGCGCCGCGCCGGCGTGCTCGACGCCATCGAGCCGGATCCGGTGGCGCTGGTCCATCCGCTCGATCTGGCGGCACTCGGCGGCAAGCCCGGGGACGTGGTCACGCTGGTGTCCCGGCGCGGCCAGGTGGTGCTCTACGCGCGCGCCGACGATGGCACCCCGCGCGGTGCCGTGTTCGTGCCGTTCTGCTATTACGAGGCGGCCATCAACAAGCTGACCAACCCGGTGCTCGACCCGTTCGGCAAGATTCCGGAGTTCAAGTACTGCGCGATCCGGATGACGCTGGGCGGCGCCGTGCCCGAGCAGCTGAGCTTCGGCGGTGGGCAAATCCTGGATTCGCTGGCCGGTGCATTGGCCTTGCCCGGATGATTTTCCGAAAATTCGTGAAAGTGATTGCGGATTCATCTGGCTAATCAGGGCAATCCGAAACGGTTAGGATGCAGGCATCCCCTCGATACGTTGGAAAGGATGCCTGCAATGAAAGCCATTGGACTGACCCGTTACCTGCCGATCAGCGACCCCCAAGCGCTGGTGGATGTGGCAATCGACAAGCCCGCCGCTTCGGGCCACGACCTGTTGGTCAAGGTGGAGGCGATCGCCGTGAACCCGGTGGACACCAAGGTCCGCGCGCCCAAGGACAAGGTCGAAGATGCCCCGCGCGTGCTGGGCTGGGATGCCGCCGGCACCGTGGCCGCCGTGGGCCCGGACGTGACGCTGTTCAAGGTCGGCGACCCGGTCTTCTATGCGGGCAGCATCACGCGGCCCGGCGCCAACAGCGAATTTCACCTCGTCGATGAGCGCATCGTCGGCCATAAGCCAGCATCGCTGGACTTCCCCAACGCCGCCGCGCTGCCGCTGACGGCCATCACCGCCTGGGAGGCGCTGTTCGATCGCCTGGGCGTGTCGCCAAAGGGCGACGATGCCGGCCGTTCGGTGCTGATTATCGGCGGGGCAGGGGGCGTGGGCTCCATCGGCATCCAGCTGGCCAAGGTGCTGGGCGGGCTGACGGTCATCGCCACGGCCTCGCGGCCGGAATCGGAAGCCTGGTGCCGCCGCCTGGGCGCCGACCATATCATCGACCATCGTGCCGACATCCCCGCGCAACTGCGCAAGCTTGGGTTTGACGCGGTGGATTACATCCTCTGCTTCAACGACACCGATCGCCATTTCCCGGCGATGGCCGAAGCCATCGCGCCGCAGGGCAAGATCTGCTCGATCGTCGAGAACGCGAGCGAACTGCCGGTGGGCGCGCTGAAGAGCAAGAGCGCGACCTTCGTCTGGGAGTTCATGTTCACCCGTGCGATGTTCGGCACGCCGGACATGATCGCGCAGCACCGCCTGCTCAACGAGGTGGCACGGCTGATCGATGCGGGACGCCTGCAAACCACGGTGGGCGAGAACCTGGGCACGATCAACGCGGCCAACCTGCGCCGCGCCCACGCGCAGCTCGAAGGTGGCCAGACTATCGGCAAGCTGGTGCTGTCCGGATTCTAGTCTGCAATTAACCGCCAAGTCGCGGGCGCGCCATAAACGAGGGCCGGGGCTGCTGACGCAGCACCCGGCCCTTATTGTCTATATAGAAGGGGGTTAGCTGAGAGGACGAGCGGCGACCGCGCGCGCGAGGCTTCGCACTGGGTTCTCTCCAACCAGTCCCGCCACGAAACTGACCACTTCGGTCGCCACGGCCTTGTCCTGCAGGATGCGCCGATGGCCGAGTCCGGTCGTGGTCACCAGCTGCGCCGCCGGCCACGCGCCTGCGATGGCGGCGCCGTCTTCCCAGCGCACTTCCTTGTCGTCGCGGTCATGGATTACCAGCGCCGGCGGCACCGGCCGCGTGCGCCCCACATCGGGCACGTTGAACGTCGCCCAGGACGTGCCGAGCCACTGCTCGCTCTGCTGCCGCATGCGCGCAAGGATGCCCGGCGCAATGCCGAGCTGCCAGGCGAGGGCGGCGCAGGATTCGCCCATATCAGCGGGCGAGCCGATCATCACCGCGCCGCGCACCGGCAAGCCTTCGCGTATCGCCTGCGCGGCGGCGGCACCGCCCAGCGAATGGCCGACCACTGCATGGACCGGCCCGACCTGCCAGGCCGCGGCCAGCAGCGAGCGTGCCATCTCCAGCAAGGAGGTCTGGTTCGGCCCGCGTGCGCCGGCGTCGGAGGCCCCGTGAGATAGCGCATCAAACGCCACCACGCGCATCCCGGCGCCCAGCAGCGCATGGACCAGCGCATGCCACTGGCCGGCATGACCGCCCCAGCCATGGGCCAGCAGGACCACCGGCCCTTCGGTGCCCCAGCGGTAGACGCGCACACGCCGGCTGATGCCCTGGCCGGTGACCAGTGCCCATTCGCTGCGCGCGGCATCGATCAGGCGCAGTGCATCCGGGCTCGACTTGGCGCGGGGCGGCGTGAACCATAGGCGCTCCAGCGCGCGGGCGGTGCCCCCCGGATGGAGGAGGCTCGCGGCCTGCCACCGCAGTCTGAGCCACATGGGCGGCCCCCTGCGGACGATGGAAACGGGTTCCGCATGCGTCACATGATGTGACCCAGCGGCGCGTGGCGTGGATGAGGAAAACAGCACTTGCGGCACGGCTAACACCTCCAACCGATGGCTTGCCGGCGAAATCGGCCAGCTTCGCTGGCTTCCCGCCTGTTTTTTTATGATTCACGACCGACCAGTCGTGCTATTTTTCGGGCAATAAATGACGACGAAAATGCCGTCTGACACACTGCGTTCGTGCCCGGGAACGCCGTGGTGTGAAGCCGCCGGCGAGCCGTTTCAGGCGTCGGCCGGGGCGGTTTCCCGCGTGGCTCGGGCGTCGTCGAGCAGCCGGGCGAACGCGCGCCGGGCCATCGCCTCGGCATCGCTGCGCGCCATCAACTTGAACGATGTCTGGAACGACATACCAATCCCGGCCATCTCGAACGCAAACTGGCGCGGGTCCACATCGGTCCGGAGATCGCCTTCGTCCATCGCGTCGGTAATCACGCGGCAGATGGTGCTGTGCCAGTCCTTGAAGGCCTGCACGACCCTGTCACGAATGACGCCAGGCTTGTCGCGGTACTCCTGGGAGAGCGCCATGAACAGGCAGCGCCCCTCCGTCACCGTGGCACCTAGCCAGTCCATATAGCCGTCGAACAGCGCCTGCAGGCGGCGTGCGCCGCGCGGCTGGCGCATCGCCGGACGTACGACGACATCGTTGAAACGCTCCGCCGCGCGCTCGAGCACGGCCTCCTGCAGCGCCTCTTTCGAGCGGAAGTGCGCGTAGAGCCCGCTCTTCGACATATTCGTGTCCGCGGCCAGCGTGGCGAGCGAAAGCTGCTCGAACCCCACGCGCGCGGCGGAAGCGAGTGCCTGTTCGATGATCGCGGTACGGGTGAACTGGCCTTTTTGCATGAGGTTGAGAATAGCACGACCGGTCGGTTTGTCAACTTGCCTTATTCCACACATCGTTGATACTGAAGTGACGTCAACGCAAAGCGTGCGTTGTCGTTATGAGGAGGCGGGGAGAGGAAGTTGTGCTGTATCCGCCTTTTGGAGGAGGTTCCGGTGGGCGAGATCAAGCCATCATAAGAAATCTGTAAAAGTGTTCCAAACATGACCTTACGGAACGCTTTACGTGCTCTATACTCGAATGCACGTCCGCGCACTTTTTTTTCACTGGTGACTGGAGACCGACATGAACAGTACAGCCGTGCCAAGAGGCGCTAGCGAACCGTTCCGGCAACTGCGGGCGTTGCGTCGTGCGCGCAAGCTCAAGCAGGAGGACGTCGCCCGTAAGGCGGGAATTTCCCGGGAAGCCTATCTTCGGGCCGAATCGGGGCAAGCCGATCCACGCATGTCCACGTTCCTGGCGGCCTGTGAGGCGCTGGGGCTGGAAGTGGTGCTGGCCCCGCAGCATCTGGCAGCCGACGTCAACGCATTCATCGCCAGCCGCAATGGCGGCGTTACAGCAGCCTCGATGGCCGGCCAGCCGGCCGGCTCGGCTCCCGCGGCAGCGCCGCAGGGGCAGGGCGGGTTCGGTTCCGGACCCAGCACCGGGGAGGGCCACAAGCCCATGTAACACCGCCAGTCCACGGGCCTGGGGGCACCCGCCCACATGGTCTGCGGATAGCAAGACCACCGGGCATTTCCGGCGCGGCTAATCCGCCGCGCTGGCAATGCCCGGTCCTTCATGCGATCGCGCCCGCGATCCCCAGCCGCTGCCATTGCGCCGCGTGCTTTTTCGCGCACATCTCGCTGCGCGTCTTCTGATTTCCGTTTCGCCTTTTCCATCGGCAGTGATGTAACCGGCCGCCGGGTCGCCTATTGTCGTCCTAGGACCGACTCAGGGTCGTTCCCGGTTTGACACGTCCATCCGTCATCATTACGATATGCGAAATTGATTTCACCATTCGTAATTTGTCGGACGACGAATACGATCCGGGGCACGAGAGGAGACTTCATGACCCAGACTCAACTGAACGAAGCCATGGCGGACGTCTCGGTGGCCGGCTATCTGTCCGGCTTCGCCAACGAATTCGCCACCGAGGCACTGCCCGGCGCGCTGCCCGTGGGCCAGAACTCGCCCCAGCGCGTGCCATATGGCCTGTACGCCGAGCAGATCTCGGGCACTGCCTTCACCGCGCCGCGCGCTCACAACCGGCGCGCGTGGCTGTACCGCATCCGCCCGGCCGCCATGCATCAGCCGTTCAGCCGCCTGGAGCCGGGCCGCTGGCTGAGCCGTTTCGACGAGGTGCCGCCGTCGCCGAACCAGCTGCGCTGGAGCCCGCCGGCGATGCCGACCGCGCCGACCGACTTTATCGACGGCATCGTGACGATGGCCGGCAATGGCAGCCCCGAAGCGATGACCGGCTGCGGCATCCACCTGTACCTGGCCAACCAGTCGATGCAGGACCGCTTCTTCTACAACGCCGATGGCGAGATGCTGATCGTGCCGCAGCAAGGCCGTCTGTTGCTGTCGACGGAAATGGGCCGGCTGGCGGTGGAGCCGCAGGAGATCGTCGTGATTCCGCGCGGCGTGCGCTTCCGCGTGGACCTGCCGGACGGCACCGCGCGCGGCTATATCTGCGAGAACTACGGCGCGCTGTTCAAGCTGCCGGACCTCGGCGTGATCGGCTCGAACGGGCTGGCCAATCCGCGTGACTTCCTGACGCCGGTGGCGAGCTACGAAGACCGCGAGGGCAAGTTCGAACTCGTCGCCAAGTTCCAGGGCAATCTCTGGCAGGCCGAGATCGACCATTCGCCGCTTGATGTGGTCGCGTGGCACGGCAATTACGCGCCGTACAAGTACGATCTGCGTCGTTTCAACACGATCGGATCGATCAGCTACGACCATCCGGATCCGTCGATTTTCCTCGTGCTGCAGTCCCCGTCGGACACGCCGGGTGTGGACACCGTCGACTTCGTGATCTTCGGCCCGCGCTGGCTGCCCGCGCAGAACACGTTCCGTCCGCCCTGGTTCCACCGCAACGTGGCGAGCGAGTTCATGGGCCTGATTTCGGGCGTTTACGATGCCAAGGCCGAGGGCTTTGCACCGGGTGGCGCCAGCCTGCACAACTGCATGAGCGGCCATGGCCCCGATGCGGAAACCTTTGAGCGCGCCTCGGGGGCTGACACGAGCCAGCCGCACCACATCACCGACACCATGGCGTTCATGTTCGAGACGCCGGGCGTGATCCGCCCGACGCCGTACGCGGCCCAGTCGGCGCTGCTCCAGCATGACTACTACACCTGCTGGCAAGGCCTGAAGAAGCATTTCAACCCGAACGTGCGCTGATTTCCGGAAGATTCCCAAGATGACTGCCCCCCAAACCGGCACCCAAACGCGTGCCACCAGCTGGGTCGAATCGGCCAACGACGGCCAGACCCATTTCCCGATCCAGAACCTGCCATACGGCCTGTTTTCGGCAAACGGCCAGGCCCCGCGCGTGGGCGTGGCGATTGGCGACCAGGTGCTGGACCTCGTCGCGCTCGACGATGCCGGCCTGCTGCCGGCGGCGGCCAAGGGCGCGTTTGCCTCAGCCAGCCTCAACCGCTTTATCGCGCTGGGCCAGCCCCTGTGGCAGGCCACCCGCGCCCGGCTGACGGCGCTGCTCTCCGGCGAGGACGCCGCGCTGCGCGATCACGCGGCGCTGCGCGCCAAGGCTTTGTTGCCGATGGCCGGCGTGACGCTGCACCTGCCGGTCGAGATCCCTGGCTACACCGATTTCTATTCGTCGCGCGAGCATGCGACCAACGTCGGCCGCATGTTCCGCGACCCGGAAAACGCGCTGCTGCCGAACTGGCTCGAAATCCCAATCGGCTACAACGGCCGCGCCAGCTCGGTGGTGGTTAGTGGCACCGCGCTGCGTCGCCCGAACGGCCAGACCAAGCTGCCGAACGAGGCGCGCCCGACCTTCGGCCCGTGCCGCAAGCTCGACTATGAGCTGGAGATGGGGTTCATCGTCGGCAAGCCGTCGGCGCTGGGCGAGCCGGTCAGCACGGGGGATGCCCCCGCGCACATGTTCGGCATGGTCATCCTCAACGACTGGAGCGCGCGCGACATCCAGCAGTGGGAATACGTGCCGCTCGGGCCGTTCAACAGCAAGTCGTTCGGGACGTCGATCTCGCCGTGGGTGGTGACGATGGAGGCGCTCGAGCCCTTCCGCCGTGACAATCCGGCACAGTCGCCCGAGCCGCTGTCGTATCTGCAGCAGCAGGGCCGCAACGCCTACGACATCGCGCTCGAAATCGCGCTGCAACCGGCTGGCGCGGCGCCCAGCACGGTCTGCCGCACCAATTTCAAGGCGATGTACTGGACCATGGCGCAGCAACTGGCGCACCACACGGTGTCTGGCTGCAATGTGCGCGTCGGCGACCTGATGGGCTCGGGCACGATCAGCGGCACCACGCCCGATTCGTGCGGCAGCCTGCTGGAGACCACGCGCAATGGCGCCGAACCGGTGGCGCTGAGCGGCGGCGTGCAGCGTGGTTTCCTCGAGGATGGCGACACGGTGACCATGACCGGCTGGTGCCAGGGCGATGGCTACCGGGTCGGCTTTGGCGAGGTCACGGGGAAGATCCTGCCGGCGGCCTGATCGACACGTCCTCCGGGGCGTCCCAGCACAGGGCGGGGCGGCTGAAAAGCCGCGCCCGCCCTCGTTACATTTGCGAAGGACCGTTACTGTTGCGCCATTCCTACGGGTGCCGCTTTATGCGAGAATTCGCCCCTGACAAAAAAAGTGTGGCGAAGTTCGCCGGGTTGAAACATTTCAGTATTTTGCTAGGAATGACCACCCGGAGCACGCTCCACGGACACCCCTCGACTGGGCGGCTCAGTGTTTGGCCGAAACCCGCCGTTAGCGCGGTATATGCGAAATCGGGGTGTCGATAACTAATTTCGGCGAAATCCTCGGATTTTGCTTCTAATTTCAGGGAAAAACGGAATCTGTTCCCCGGTGCGATGGTCGCGCGCGGGCCTGCGCACACGCGCGTGGCCAACGTTCCCCCAGGCACGGCGGGGGACGCGGGGCTCACATTCCACCCAACGCGCACGGCATGGCAATTGAATTCGGAATTCGCGCATGGGCGGCCTGTGCGCCGGCACTGCAATCCCCGGAAGCCTGGCAGGCGTGGAGTCTTGCGCCATGGCTGCCCGAGGGATCGGACCTGCCGGCGCTCTCGGCCATGGCCCCGATGTTGCGCCGACGCGTCAATGCCATCGGCCGCGCGGCGCTGCATCCCGCCTACGACACCCTCCCGCCCGACGAGGCCCCCGCCACGCCGGCCCCGCCGGCCGTGTTTGCCTCGCGCCACGGCGACACCCGCCGCGCCTTCGACATGCTCAGCGAACTGGCCGCCGGCGAGCCGCTGTCGCCCACCGCGTTCGGCCTCTCTGTCCACAACGCCATTGGCGCGATGTTTACGATCGACCGGGGAGACGCCTCCAACCTCCAGGCTGTGGCGGCTGGCCGCGATACCGTGGAGACGGCCGCCTTCGAAGCCTGCGCGCTGCTGGCCGATGGTGCGGACGAGGTGCTGCTGGTCTGCTATGACGCGCCGCTGCCCGAGGCCTATGCCGAGTTCGCCGATGAGCCCGGCTGCCTGTTCGGCTGGGCCTGGCGCATCGGCAAGCCGCGCCCGGGCGAGCCGGTGTTCCGGCTCGACATCGACCATGTGCGCGAGGCGTCGGACCCCGACACCGCCCATCCGGTGCTGCCGCACGCGCTGGATGTGCTGCGATTCATGCTGACCGGCGACGCCGAGCTGTGCCACCGTGGCGAACGCGCGGTCTGGAGGTGGCAGCGCCATGGTTGAACGCCTCGACCGCGCCTGGCGCGTGTGCGCCACCGGCTTCTGCTTCTCGAGCTTCGGCGTGGGCGGCCTGCTGCTGCGCGTGCTGGTGTTCCCGGCGCTGGCGCTGCTGCCGTGGTCCACCCAGACGCGCCAGCGCGTATGCCGCGATGTCATCCACCATGCCTTCCGGCTGTTCCTCTGGCTGATGCGCAGCGTCGGCGTCATCGGCTACGAAATCCGCCATCCAGAACGGCTGCAACGCGAGGGGATGCTGGTGGTGGCGAACCATCCGTCGCTGATCGACGTGGTGTTCCTGATGGCGCTGACGCGCCGCGCCGACTGCGTGGTGAAGTCCGGCCTGGCGCGCAACCCGTTCACGCGCGGCCCGGTGCTGGCCACCGGCTGGGTGCAGAACGACAGTGGCGCGGCGATGGTGGACGACTGCATCGCCTCGCTGCGGGCCGGCAACAACCTGATCATCTTTCCGGAAGGCACGCGCACGCGCCCGGGCCAGCCGCTGCAACTCCAGCGCGGCGCGGCCAACGTGGCCGTACGTGGCGGCTTTGCGCTGACCCCGGTGGTCATCCGCTGCGAACCGCCCACGCTGACCAAGGGCGAGAAGTGGTACCACGTGCCGGTGCGGCGCCCGCGCTTCGTCATCGACGTGCACCCAGACGTGCCACCCGCGCAGTGGGTGGCGCCGGGCACCGACGACGCCATGGCCGTGCGCCACCTGACCCAATCACTATTCGAGTTTTTCTCCAGGGAGATCCGCCGTGCAGGCGCTTGAGCAAGAAATCAAGGAACTGATCATCTCGTCGCTGTCCCTCGAGGACGTGGCGGCTGACGATATCGACGCCACCGCGCCGCTGTTCATCGAAGGCCTGGGCCTCGATTCCATCGACGCACTGGAACTGGGCCTGGCGCTGCAGAAGCGCTACGGCATCACCATGAACGGCGACAAGGAGGAAATCCGCGCGCGCTTTGCCAGTGTTTCGGCGCTGGCGGCGTTCGTGGCGTCGCAGCGCGGCCAGGCCCCGGCCTGATCCGCGAGGTCATCGCAATACTGCTATACGGAGCCAGATCATGACTCACGACGAAATCTTCGCGCGGGTGGCGGCGGTTCTCGAGGAAACCTTCGAGATCGCCCCGGAGCGCATTACGCCCGAGGCGCGGCTGTACGACGACCTCGACATCGACAGCATCGACGCCGTCGACCTGCTGGTGAAGCTGAAGCCGATGCTGAACAAGCCGCTCAAGCCCGAGCAGTTCAAGTCCGTGCGCACCGTGCAGGACGTGGTGCAGGCGCTTGCGCTGCTGATCGACTCGCCGGCCACCGCCTGACGCCCGATGACCTGGCGCAAGTGGGGGCTGGGGCTGCTGACGCTGTCGTACCCGGTGGTGATCTACCTGGGTCTGCAGCACTTTTCGCCGCGCGTGATGGCGCTGGCGCTGGTCGCGCTCGCCCTGCTGCGCGCCGGCACCAGCCGCCAGGCCGGCTGGCGGGCGATGGCGGTGCTCGCGGCGGGGCTGGCCCTGATCGTGCTGGCCTCCGACCACGCGCTGCCGCTGAAGCTCTACCCGGTGCTCGTGAACGTGGCGATGCTGGGCGTGTTCGGCTGGAGCCTGCGCCATCCGCCCTCGCTGGTGGAACGCATGGCCCGGCTGCGCGAGCCGAACCTGCCGCCCAGCGGCGTGGCCTATACGCGCCGCGTGACGCAGGCCTGGTGCGTGTTCTTTATCTGCAATGGCGCCGTTGCCGCCGTGACCGCGCTGGCCGCCAGCGACCGGGTCTGGGCGCTGTACAACGGCGCGATTGCCTATGGCCTGATCGGCGCGATGTTCGCCGGCGAATGGCTGGTGCGGCAGCGCGCGCGTGCGCGGCATGCGGAGAATCGTCATGACTGAGCCCGCGCTCAGTGGTTTCACTGGCTTCACGGGCGTTGGCGCCGTGATGGCTGCCCAGGCGGCACGGGCCGCGCGAGGCGATGCCCAGGCGGCAGCGTTCGTCGCCAGTGTGGCGGCGTGGCGCCGGGCCTTCGTGGCGGCGCCGGGCGCGCGCTGGGCGCTGTACGTCGAGGGCACGGCCGATTTCGCCGCCGCGCTGTTCGGCGCGTGGCATGCCGGCAAGCACGTTGTGCTGCCCGGCGATACCCGCACGGAGACGCTCGCGGCGCTGCGTGGCCATGCCGATGGCTGGGCCGGCGAGTTGCCGGGCGGCTTGATGCCAGCGCCCGGAACAACTCCGGGGGCAGGGGAGGCCGACTGGCTCCCGCTAAGCACGCACGACACCTGGGTCACGCTGTTCACCTCGGGGTCCACCGGGGAGCCCGGCGCCATCGACAAGCGCCTGGCCCAGCTCGACGCGGAGGTCCATACGCTCCAGCAAGCCTTTGGCGCGCGGCTGCCCGCCGATGTGCGTGTGCTGAGCACGGTCTCGCACCAGCACATCTACGGCCTGCTCTTCACGGTGCTCTGGCCGCTGGCGGCGGGCCGGCCGATGCCCGGCGCGCGGCTCGCCTTCCATGAGGAACTGGTACGCGCCTGCGCGGACGACGCCCGCCCGGCGGTGCTGGTCAGCAGCCCGGCGCACCTGAAGCGGATGCCCGATGCGCTCGACTGGCCCGTCACGCGCCCGGTGCTGCAGGCGGTGTTCTCGTCCGGCGGGCCGCTCCCGCCCGAGGCTGCCGCGGACGCGCTGCGCCACACCGGCCGCTCCCCCATCGAAGTATTCGGAAGCTCCGAGACCGGCGGCATCGCCTGGCGCCAGCGCGCCGTGCAGGCGGACCGCTGGACGGCGCTGCCCGGCATCGCCTGGCGCCTGCAGGACGGCTTCCTGGCCGTGCGCTCGCCGCATCTGGCCGATGACGACTGGTACGTCTGCGCGGACCGCGCGCTGCCCGCCGGCGACGACAGCTTCGTGCTGGCCGGCCGCGCCGACCGCATCGTCAAGATCGAGGAAAAACGCGTCTCGCTGACGCAGATCGAGCAGCGGCTGGCCGCCTCGCCGCTGGTGCGGGAGGCGCGGGTTGTCATGGTCGAACTCGATGTCGGCACCCGCGTGGCCGCCGCCGTGGTGCCTGGCGACGCCGGACAGGCACTCCTCGACACCCATGGGCGTGCCGCGTTGACCGCCGCGCTGCGCGCGCAACTGGCCGACGCCGTGGACCCGGTGGCGCTGCCGCGTCGCTGGGCCTTCGTGCCGGCGCTGCCGTGCAACGCGCAGGGCAAGACCACCGAAGCCATGCTGCGCGACCTGTTCCGCCGCACGGTGCCGGCTGCGCACTGGCTGGACGCTGAGGCCAATTCGGCCACCTCGGCCACCGCCGCGCTGGAGGTGACCGATGACCTGGCGATCTTCGACGGCCACTTCCCCGATACCCCGATCGTGCCTGGCGTGGCCCAGGTGGACTGGGTGATGGCGCTGGCGCCCCAGCGGCTGCCGATTCCGCCGCGCGAGCGCTTCGCGCGGCTGGACACGCTCAAGTTCCAGGCCGTGATCCAGCCCGGCACCACGGTGCGCATGGCGCTGACGTGGCAGCCAGACGCCCTCGCGCTCGGCTTCCGGCTGACATCCGACACCGGCCCGCACGCCAGCGGCAAGATCATTTTTCATCCCGATACGCCATGACGCCGTTCCGTCCGGTTGTGCTCGTGCCGGTCTATGACCACGAAGGCGCCATCGGCGCCATGGTCGATGCCATCCTCGCGCACCCGCTGCCGTGCCTGCTGGTGGACGACGGCAGCAGCCCGGCCTGCGAGCAGGTGCTCCGCGAGATTGCCGCCGCGCACCCCGAGCGCGTCCGCCTGATCCGCCTGTCCGTGAATCAGGGCAAGGGCGGCGCGATCATGGCCGGCTTCACGGAAGCCGCGCGGCTCGGCTACACGCACGCGCTGCAGATCGATGCCGATGGCCAGCACGACGCCGGCTGCATTCCCCAGTTCACCGCGCTGGCGCAGGCCCAGCCTGCCGCGATGATCTGCGGCCACCCGGTCTACGACGACTCGGTGCCGCGCCTGCGGCTCTACGCGCGCTACCTCACACACATCTGGGTCTGGATCAACACACTGTCGTTCGAGATCAAGGATTCGATGTGCGGCCTGCGGGTCTACCCGCTGGCGGCGGTAACCGCCCTGATGCGCGATGTGGACCTCGGCCGGCGCATGGAGTTCGACACCGAGGTGCTGGTGCATCTGGTCTGGCGCGGCGTGCGCATCGTCAACGTGCCGACGCGCGTGACCTATCCGTCCGATGGCGTCTCGCACTTCCAGGCGTGGCGCGACAACGTGCTGATCTCGCGCATGCATACGCGGCTGTTCTTCGGCATGGTGTGGCGGCTGCCGCGCCTGCTCTGGCGCAGGGTGAGGCCGGCATGAGCACGGCGAAGCCTACGGCTGACGCCGCCACGCGCCGCACGCCGTCGCGCCACTGGAGCACCATCGGCGAGGCCACGTGCGTCTGGGGCGTCTGGTGCCTGTACGGGCTCTATCGCGTCTTCGGCCGCACGCTGTTCCGGGCGGTGCTGTACCCGGTGGTCACCTATTACTGGATCACGCATCCGCTGGCGCGCCGGGCGTCGATGGACTACCTCACGCGCATGGAGGCCACCGCCGGCGCGATCGGCGCGCAGCCCACCTGGCGCCATACGCTGCGCCACCTGTTCTCGTTCGCAGACACGCTGCTGGACAAGCTGCTGTCCATCGGCGGCCAGTACCGCTTCGGCAACGTCACCCGGGAAGGCCATCAGGTGCTGCTGGACCAGATCGCCAGCGGGCAGGGCGGCATCATCATGACCGCGCATATGGGCTGCCTGGAGCTGTGCCGGGTGCTGGCCAACCAGCGGCAGGGGCTGCGGCTGACCGTGCTGGTGCACACCGCCCATGCCGAGCGATTCAACCGGATCCTGTCGCGGCTCGATCCCAAATCGGGCCTCCAGCTCTATCAGGTGGACGATATCTCGCCCGCCACGGCGCTGGAACTGGCGGCCAAGGTGCAGGCGGGCGAGTTCGTGGCGATTGCTGGCGACCGCGCGCCCGCGCACGGCGGCCGGGCGGTGCGCGTGCCGTTCCTGGGCGCGCCGGCGCGTTTCCCGGTGGGCCCGTACGTGCTGGCGGGGCTGATGCGCTGCCCGCTGTACGCCATGGGCTGCGTGCGCCATGGCGACGGCCATCTGCTGCGTTTCACGGAACTCACGCGCGCGGTGACGCTCCCACGTGCGAGCCGGGACGCCGCGCTGACCGCGCTGGCCACGACTTACGCCGCATGGCTGGAGGCGCTGCTGGTGCGCTCGCCATTCGACTGGTTCAACTTCTACGACTTCTGGGCGGACGATCCGGTCCGTACCGGTCGCCAGGACGCGCAGGACGCGCGTTAGCCCGCGCGCCGCCCACCGGAGACCTATGTCCAAAGCTTTCAGCCACGAGATCACGCTGACGCCGGCGTTCCACGACCTCGACCCGATGAACGTGGTCTGGCACGGCAACTACGTGCGCTACTTCGAGGTGGCGCGCTGCGCGCTGCTGCAGCAGATCGACTACGACTACCCCCAGATGCGCGATTCCGGCTACGCGTGGCCGGTGGTGGACCTGCGCGTCAAGTACGTGCGCCCGCTGGTCTACGGCCAGTCGATGATCGTGCGCGCCACCATCGTCGAATGGGAAAACCGGCTCAAGATCGACTACGAGATCCGCGATGCGGCGTCTGGCCAGCGGCTGACCAAGGGCTATTCGATCCAGGTAGCCGTGGACATGACGACGCAGGAGATGCTCTACGTCTGCCCGCCGGTGCTGCTGCAGAAGCTCGGGGTGCCGTCGTGAGGCGCCGCCAGGTTCTGGCCGCTGCTGGCGCACTGGCGCTGGTGGTGATGTTGCCGGCGCTGCCGGCCCATGCCGACGACCTGCTGGCCTCGGTGGCCAAGCGGCTGGCCGATGCGCCCGTGATCCGGGGCCGGTTCGAGCAGACGCGCCGGCTGTCCGGCTTCAGCAATCCGCTGGTCTCGCGGGGCGATTTCGTGCTCGCGCGCGGCCGTGGCGTGGTCTGGCAGACGCGCGAGCCGTTCCCGTCGAGCCTGCTGGTCACCCCTGAGAAGCTGGTGATGCGCGGCGCCGATGGCAGCGTGCAGCAGCAGATGCAAACCGAATCCCAGCCTGCGATGCGCGTGGTCGGCGAGTCGATGATCGCCGTGCTGCGCGGCGACCTGCGCGGGCTGTCCGCGCGTTTCGACGTGACCGGCAAGCTGGCCGGCAGCGCCGGATGGGCGCTGACGCTGATCCCAAAGGATGCCGGCATGCGGCGCGTGTTCACCCGGATCGAGCTGGCCGGCGACAAGTTCGTGCGCGACGTGCGGCTCGAGGAAGCCGGCGGCGACAGCACCGTGGTCCGCATGATCGACCCGGCCGCCGCCGCCAGGCTGACCCCGGCCGAGGAGCAGCGCTTTGAGTAACGTGGCGGGCGGCGTGGCGATGCAGGGCGGCATCACGCGGCTGGCGCGTGGGCTGGCCATCGTCTGGCTGCTGATCGTGCTGGCGATGATCGCCCATCAGGTGCAGTTCTGGCGCGGCTCGCGGCTCGATACGGATGTGATGGCGCTGCTGCCGACCAGCGAGCGCACCGCTGCGGCGGACCGCGTGCTGCGCCGGCTGGCCGACAGCGTGGCGCAGGAGGTGGTGGTGCTCGTCGGCAGCCCGGACTGGGCGCGCACGCGCGCCGCCGCGCAGCGCTTCAGCCAAGCCACGGCGCAGGGCGGCACGCTGCTGCAACCGGTGGACAAGATCGCCGCGTTCGACTTCGACAAGGCGCTCGACTTCTATCGCCCGTGGCGGGACCGCCTGCTGACCGACGCCCAGCGTCAGCAGTTGCAGCAAGGTCATCCGGACCAACTCGCCCAGCAGGCGCTGACGCGCCTCTACCAGCTCTCCACCGGGCCGCGCCTGACCGACTGGGCCGCCGATCCGCTTGGGCTGTGGCAGGACTGGTGGCTCTCCCGCGCCGCCGTGACGCGCGTGCAGGAGCGCGACGGGCTGGCCGCCTTGTCCGGCGATGGCAAGGAGTGGGTGCTGCTGACGTACCACATCACCAAACCGGCATTCTCGGTCAGCGGCAGTACCGACTACAGCGACCTGCTGCGCGCCGCCGAGGCCGCTGCGCGGCAGGGCGATGCGGACGTGCGCGTAGTGGCCGCCGGCATTCCGCTGCACGCGGAGGCCGCCGCCGCGCAGGCGAATTTCGAAATGAACGTGATCGGCTGGGGCTCGCTGGCGGCGGTGCTGCTGCTGGTCTGGCTGGCGTTCCGCTCGCTGCGGCCGATCGTGCTGGTGGGGCTGTCGCTGGCCATCGGCACGGCGGCGGCGATCTCGGCCACGGCCATCGTTTTCGACCGCGTGCACCTGATCACGCTGGTGTTCGGCGCCAGCCTGGTGGGCGTGGCGGAGGACTTCGGTATCCATTACTTCGTCTCGCGGCAGGCGCTGCCGCGCGCCACGCCGCCATCGGTCATGCGCCATCTGCTGCCGGGCATGGCGCTGGCGCTGGCGACCAGCGTGGTGGCATACCTGGCGCTCGGCATCGCGCCGTTCCCGGGGCTGCGCCAGATGGCGCTGTTCTCGGCGGTGGGGCTGGTCGCCGCGTTCCTGACCGTGGTGTTCTGGTTTCCACTGCTGGACCGGGGCGCGCTGCGGCCCACGCGGGTGTCGAGCTGGCTGGCCCAGAGCCTCGCCCGCTGGCCGCGCGTGCGGGCGGACCGGCGCACGGCGCTGGCGCTCGGGGCGCTGGCCCTGTTTATCGTGCCGGGGATCTGGCAGGTGCGGGTTGTCGATGACGTGCGCCAGCTGCAAAGCTCGCCGCCGGCGTTGATCGAGGCGCAGCGCCTCACGGGCCGCCTGCTCGGCACGCCGAGCCCCGCGCAGTTCGTGCTCGTACGCGGTGCCACGCCGGACGAGGTGCTGGCGCGCGAGGAGGCCGTCAAGGCCGCGCTGGCGCCGGCCATCCGGCGCGGCGAGCTGGCCGGCTTCCTGGCGATTTCCGACTGGGTGCCGTCCGCCGCCCGCCAGCGCGCGGACGCCGCGCTGGCCGGCCGTCAGGAAGCCGCCGTGCGCGAGCGGGTGGCCCGCACGCTGGGTGGGTCGATTGCCGCGCCGGCGGCGTCCCCGGCCGACGTCGTGCTGACGCTGCCCGCCTGGCTGGCCAATCCGGTCTCCGGCACGCTGCGTCATCTGTGGCTGGACCGCGAGGGCAGCGGCTACGCCAGCGTGATGCTGCTGCGCGGGCTGGAAAATCCGGCAGTCATGTCTGGCATCGCCGCCGCCGTTAACACGGTGCAGGGTGCCGAGTGGGCCGACCGCATCGCCGATCTGTCCTTCCTGCTGCACCATTACCGCGTGCTGATGAGCTGGCTGCTGCTGGCCGGTGCGGCCGGCGTGGCGCTGCTGCTGGCGTGGCGCTATGGTCGCGAGGGCTGGCGCGCGCTGGCGCCCACGCTGCTGGCCGCCGCCTTCAGCGTGGCCGTGCTGGGCTGGCTCGGCGTGCCGTTGCAACTGTTTTCGGTGCTGGCGCTGGCGTTGCTGCTCGGCGTAGGTGTCGATTACGGCATATTTCTGCTCGAACACCCCGGCGATGGCGTGTCCTGGACCGCCATCGTGCTCGGGGCGGCCAGCACCCTGCTGGCGTTCGGGCTGCTCGCACTGTCTTCCACGCCGGCGCTGCATGCGTTCGGCATGACCATGCTTTCGGGCGTGGGCGCGGTCTGGGTGCTTTCGCCATGGTTCCGGCCATTGGCCCGGCATGCCTCACAACAACAAGCTGAACAGGGTTGATTGATATGAAAACGGAACAGGTGGAGGTTTTGATCGTCGGCGCCGGGCCCGCTGGCTCGGTGGCGGCTGGCCTGCTGCGCAAGCGCGGCGTCCAGGTGCTGGTCATCGAGAAGGAGACGTTCCCGCGCTTCTCCATCGGCGAGAGCCTGTTGCCGCAGAGCATGGAATACATCGAGGAAGCCGGCATGCTGCAGGCCGTGGTGGAGGCCGGGTTCCAGTACAAGAACGGCGCCGCCTTCGCCCGGGGCGACCGCTACACGGAATTCGACTTCCGCGACAAGTTCTCCAAGGGCTGGGGCACCACCTACCAGGTGCAGCGCGCGCATTTCGACGACGTGCTGATCCGCGAGGCCGAGAAGCAGGGCGCCGAGGTGCGCTTCCGCCACGTGGTGGAAGCGGTGGATGTCACCGGCGCGCAGCCGGTAGTCACCGTGCGCGACCCGGATGGGCAGGCGTACAACGTGCAGGCGAAGTTCCTGCTCGATGCCTCCGGCTTCGGTCGCATCCTGCCGCGCCTGCTGAAGCTCGAGTCCCCGTCGAACTTCCCGGTACGCGCAGCCATCTTCACGCACGTGGAAGACCGCGTGGCGCCCGGCACCTTCGACCGCAACAAGATCCGCATCGGCGTGCATCCCGAGCATGTCGATGTCTGGTACTGGACCATTCCGTTCTCGAACGGCCGCTGCTCGCAGGGCGTGGTGGCGGAGAAGTCCTTCCTGGACCAGTATCGGGGCGACGAGATGGCCAAGCTGAAGCAGCTGGTCAGCGAGGAACCGGGGCTGGCGCACCTGCTGCGCGACGCCAACTGGGACACGCCGGCGCGGCAGATCGTCGGCTATTCGGCCAACGTCAGCTCGCTCTGGGGCAATGGCTACGCGCTGCTCGGCAATGCCGGCGAGTTCCTGGACCCGGTGTTCTCGTCGGGCGTGACCATCGCCTTCAAATCGGCCAGCCTGGCCACCGCCTGCCTCGCCCGCCAGCTGGCCGGCGAGACCGTGGACTGGGAGGCCGACTACGCCAAGCCGCTGAAGGCCGGCGTGGATTGCTTCCGCACCTTCGTCGAAGCCTGGTACGAAGGCCGCTTCCAGACCCTGATCTTCCATCCGAACGCCACCCCCGAGATTCGCCGGATGATCTCGTCGATCCTGGCCGGCTACGCCTGGGACCGCAGCAACCCCTTCGTGGCCGAGTCCCGGCGGCGCCTCAACGTGCTGGAGCAGCTTTGCGCGGTCTGAGGCTGACGTGTTCGATATTGGCCGGCGCGGCGTTTGCCGTGCTGGCCGGTTGCGCCGCGACTCCGCCGGCCGGCCCAACGCCGCCCGTGGCGGAAGCGGGCCGCCCGGCGGTGCCGCTGCTGCGCCTGCCGCCCGCGTCGCTCGGTCGCACCCTGCATCTGCAGCAGCAGATCACGGTGCGCTATCCGTCGCCGCAGGGCGAGCAGACGCGGGACATCCTCGCGCTGCTGGAGGCCGACGCCGGCCACACCCGGCTGGCCGCGCTGGCCGGCGGACAGGTGCTGGCCCGGCTGGACTGGGACGGCAGTGACCTGCACGTGACACGCGCGCCATGGGCGCCCGCGGAACTCGTGCCGGAGCGTATCCTCAGTGATCTGCAGTTGTCGCTCTGGCCCGTGGCGGCCATTCGCGCGGCGCTGCCGCCGGGCTGGCGCCTGGACGCCACGCCGGCCATGCGCCGCCTGCTGGCCGGTGACGAACTCGTGGCCGAGATCCGCTATCCCGACGCCGCCACCACGGAATTCGTGCAGCGCCGCGACGGCTACCGGCTGACCATCCGCACGCTGCAGGGCGAAGGAGCACGGCCATGACGATCTTCCTGAACGCGATGAATGTCATCTGCGCGCTGGGCAGCGGCAACGACGCCGTGCGCGCCGCGCTGTGGCGCACGGACGGCCCGACGGGCGGCGAAGTCACTGACCGCTACACGCCCGGCACGCCGCTGCACCTGGGCACCGTGCGCGAGCCGGTGGCCGCCACCGACCTGCCGGCCGGCATCGCCCCCGCGCTGTTCAGCCGCAACAATGCGCTGCTGGACCGCACGCTGGACGCGCTGCGCCCCGCCGTGGAAGCTGCCATCGCCCGCGTGGGTCCGACCCGCGTGGCCATCGTGCTCGGCACCAGCACCTCGGGCATCAGCGACGGCGAGCTGGCCGTGCGCGCGCGGCACGCCGCCGGCACCTGGCCGGAAGCGTTCCACTATGGCCAGCAGGAGCTGGGCTCGCCCGCGCAGTACCTCGCGCTGGCGCTGGGCACGGCCGGGCCGGCCTATACGATTTCCACGGCGTGCTCGTCGAGCGCGAAGGCGCTGGCCGCCGCCGCGCGGCTGCTGGAACAGGGCATGGCCGATGTCGCCATCGCCGGTGGCGTGGATACGCTGTGCGCGTTCACGATCGCCGGCTTCCGCTCGCTCGACTCAGTCAGCGCGGAGCGGTGCAATCCGCTGTCGGCCCATCGCCACGGCATCAACCTGGGCGAGGGCGCGGCATTGTTCCTGATGTCGCGCGAGGCCGGGCCGGTGCGGCTGGCCGGCTGGGGCGAGACGTCCGATGCACACCATATGTCCGCGCCCGACCCGGCCGGCGCGGGCGCCCGCGCCGCCATGCAGGAGGCCCTGACGCGCGCTGGCTTGCAGCCGGCGGACATCGACTACCTGAACCTGCACGGCACGGCCACCGAGCAGAACGACGCGATGGAATCCCGCGCCGTGGCGGACCTGCTCGGGCACGACGTGCCGGTCAGCTCGACCAAGCCGCAGACCGGGCACACGCTGGGCGCTGCCGGCGCCGTGGAAGCGGCGCTGATGGTGCTGACCATGACCGACAACCCGCGTGGCCGGCTGCCGGCCCACTGGTGGGACGGCGCGGCCGATCCGACGCTGCCGCCGCTGCACGTGGTGGGCGCGGACGAGTCGCTGGGCCGGGCCCCGCGCTACGTGATGAGCAATTCGTTCGCCTTCGGCGGCAGCAACAGCGTGCTGGTGATGGGGGAGGGCTGACGTGACGACATCTGACACGAAGCCTGACTTCACGCCACTCCTGCCGCCGGTGTCCGAAGTGGTGCCCCACGCGGGCGCCATGCGGCTGATCGACGAACTGGTTGAGGCCGATGGCGAGCACTGCGTGGCCCGCGCCACGGTGCGCGCCACGCAGTTGTTCGTGGACGATGCCGGCATGCCCGGCTGGGTCGGTATCGAATATATGGCCCAGACGATTGCCGCCTGGGCCGGTGTGCGCGAGCGCGCGGCGGGCCGCCCGCCGGGGCTGGGCTTCCTGCTCGGCTCGCGCCGCTATGCCTGCGACGTGCCCGCATTTCCGGTGGGCAGCGTGCTGACCATCCGCACCCAGGTGGAACTGATCGGGGACAACGGCCTCGGCATGTTCGCCTGCACGCTCGAGATGGATGGCCGCGACGTGGCGCGCGCCAATGTTTCCGTTTTCCAGCCTGCGGACGCGCAGGCGTTTCTCCAGGGGCAGCAAGCATGACGAACAAGACCGTGCTGGTCACGGGCTCCTCGCGCGGCATTGGCCGCGCCATTGCGCTGCGGCTCGCGCGCGACGGCTACGACGTGGTGGTGCACTGCCGCGCCCGCCGGGATGACGCCGACTCCGTGGCCGACGCCGTGCGCGCCTTCGGCCGCAACGCGCGCGTGCTGGCTTTCGACATCAGCGACCGCCAGGCTACCGCCAGCGTGCTGCATGCCGACATCGAGGAACACGGCACCTACTACGGCGTGGTCTGCAACGCTGGCATCGCGCGGGACGCGGCGTTCCCGGCCATGAGCGGGGAGGAGTGGGACGAGGTGGTGCATACCAACCTCGACGCCTTCTACAACGTGCTCAATCCGCTGGTGATGCCGATGGTGCAGCGCCGCCAGCCGGGCCGCATCGTCACGCTGTCGTCGGTGTCCGGGCTGGTGGGTAACCGCGGCCAGACCAACTACAGCGCCGCCAAGGCCGGCATCATCGGCGCCACCAAGGCGCTCGCCATCGAACTGGCCAAGCGCCATATCACGGTGAACTGCGTGGCGCCGGGGCTGATCGACACGGAAATGGTGGACGAGCATGTGCGCGAGGAAGCGCTGAAGATGATTCCCGCGCGGCGCATGGGCACGCCGGACGAGGTGGCGGCCACGGTGGCCTTCCTGCTCTCGCCGGATGCCGGTTACATTACACGGCAGGTGATTTCGGTGAACGGGGGGATGTTCGGATGAAGCGGGTTGTCGTAACCGGCGCGGGCGCAATCAGCGCATTGGGCAACGACTGGACCACGGTGCGCGCGCGCCTGGCCAGCGGCCGCAATGCCGTGGTGCAGATGCCGGAGTGGGCCGACATCAAGGGCCTGAACACGCAGCTGGCGGCACCGGTGCCGCCGTTCGCGCTGCCGGCCCACTACACGCGCAAGGCCACGCGGTCCATGGGGCGGGTCGCCCTGATGGCGGTGCTGGCCAGCGAGGCCGCGCTGGCGGATGCCGGGCTGACCGGCCATTCGATCATCACGGGCGGGCAGATGGGCATCGCCTACGGCTCGTCCACGGGCACGCCGTCCGCGATCCAGGACTTTGGCCGGATGATGAGCGAGCGCACCACCGAGGACATCAGCGCCACCACCTATATCCGCATGATGCCGCACACCACGGCGGTCAATATCGGGGTGTTCTTCGGCATCACCGGACGGATTCTGACCACGTCGAGCGCGTGTACGTCCGGCAGCCAGGGGATCGGCTACGCCTACGAGACGATCCGCGCGGGACGGCAGGTGGCGATGCTGGCTGGCGGCGGCGAGGAACTGGATGCGACCGAGGCGGCCGTCTTCGACACGCTGTTCGCCACCAGCACGCGCAACGACGCCCCCGAGGCCACGCCGCGCCCGTTCGACGCAGACCGCGACGGGCTGGTGCTGGGCGAGGGCGCCGGCACGCTGGTGCTCGAGGAACTGGAGCACGCCCAGGCGCGCGGCGCGCGCATCCTGGCGGAGATCGTCGGCTACGGCACCAACAGCGACGGCGCGCACGTGACCCAGCCGCAGGCCGCGACGATGGCCGTGGCCATGCGGCAGGCGCTGGAGGACGCCGGGCTGGCGCCGGATCGCATCGGCTATGTCAATGCGCACGGCACGGCCACCGACCATGGCGACATCGCCGAATCCCACGCCACGCACGCGGTGCTGGGTGGCGCCGTGCCGGTCAGCTCGCTGAAGAGCTACCTCGGCCATACGCTGGGCGCGTGCGGGGCGCTGGAGGCGTGGATGACCATCGAGATGATGCGCGACGGCTGGTTCGCGCCCACGGTGAACCTCGTCAACCCGGATCCGCGCTGCGCGCCGCTGGACTACATCATGGGCGAAGGCCGCCGACTCGACACGGAGTACGTGATGAGCAACAATTTCGCGTTCGGCGGCATCAACACCTCGCTGGTGTTCCGCCGCTGGGACGCCTGAGCAGGAAGCCGTACCCGATCCGTACCGCCGTTTTCATCCCTCAACAATCAAGAACAAAGGAAGGTCAATGAAATTCGCTCTCCCGCTGGTTGCCCTCGCCTGTGCAGGCACGCTGCTGTCCACCCCTGCCGCCGCGCGCGACACCAAGTACATGCTGCCGTTCCAGGACGTCCTGAACATGCCGGAAGCCAAGGAAAAGCTCGACGGCTCGGTTGCGTTCTACCTGGCCGGCCAGAAGACGCCGAAGGTGCTCGAGAAGAAGGACAGCGACGTCTCGAACAAGAAGACCAACGGCGTGGGCAAGGCTGACGAGGAAGCGTGCCGCTGGGCCGCGCTCTCGGCGCTGATCTCGTTCCAGGACAAGGCCAAGTCGCTGGGCGTGAATGCGGTGGTGGACATGGTGAGCTATTACAAGAAGGACACCAACGCCAGCAACACCGAGTACGAATGCCACGCCGGCGCCGTGGTGGTGGGCGTGACGCTGAAGGGCACCTACGCCAAGGTGGCCGCCAAGTAAGGCGCCATCGACGGGACCTGTTTGAGACGTTTTCAGGACGATTGCCATGCCGCTCGCGCTGCGCACAGGATCGGTCATGGCATTCGCGGCCATGGCGCCGCCCGTCAGCCGTTGGATGTCACCCGAGGAACTGGCGCGGCTGGCCGCCATGCGTGCCCGGGCCCGCGCCGAGCAGTTCGCGGCGGGCCGCTGGCTCGCCCGGCGGCTGCTGGCGGTGACGTTCGGCGGGGAGGCGGCGGAATGGTCGCTGTCGGCCGCCGAGGATGCGCCGCCGCTGGCGACCCATACCAGGGGGGCCGTCGGCACGCCGGTATTCCTGTCGATTGCCCATTCGGGTGATCACCTCGCTTGCGCCGTGTCCGACCTGCCGGTTGGCATCGACATCGAGGACATGCAGCAGCGCAAGCACCTGGACACGCTGATCGAGGCCACCACCACGGAGGCCGAGCGAGACGCATTGCCGGCCTTGCTGGACGTGGGTGACGAGTTGGCGAAGCTGGAGGCGTTCTACGAGCTCTGGACGCTCAAGGAAGCCTGGATCAAGTGCCACGGCGGCAATCTATTCCGGACCATGATGGGCCACGTGGTGGAAGCCGTGCCGGTGCAGATGGCGCACGCCAATGGCATCACATGGCGGCGCGATGACGCGGTGCTGGCGCTGACGGCTTCGGCGCCGCTGGCCTCGGTGTCGGTGCCCAATCCGGCCGGATGGCGCCTCCGCGCGCAGCAGATCGACTAGATCCGCCTGGCTAGATCTTCTCCAGCGCCGCGCACGCCGCGCGCAGGATGGCCGCGTAGCGCTCCAGATGCGGCTCGATCCGGTAGACCGGGCCGGCAATCGAAATCGCGTAACTCTCGCCCGACAACCGCACCGGCCAGGCCAGCGCGCCGACATCAGGCATCGACTCACTGAGATTCACGAACGCACCGCGCTCGCGCGCTTGCCGGAGGTCGTCCTCCAGCGCCGCCGGCGTGGCTAGCGTGCGCGCGGTGAACGGCTGGAAGGGAAGCTGCGGGAGCAGGGCGGCGCGCTCGGCGTCGTCCATGGCGGCCAGCAGCGCCTTGCCGATCGAGTTCGCATGGAGTTCGCGCCGCTCGCCGGCCGTGGCGATGTAGCGGATCGCATGTGGCGATTCGAGCACATCGAGATACACCACCGCGTGGCCCTCATGCAGCTTGCCGATAACGATGGTCTCGCCAGTGGCTTCGCGCAATTCGCTCATGGTGCCGTGCACGCGATCGAGTACGGGGTCGTGCCGGGCAATCTGCTGGGCCATGGCCAGCAGCCGGCCGGTGGGGTAGTAGCCCTGCCTGCGGGCCGTCTCATAGAGATAGCCTAGCGAGGTCAGTGTGCGGATCAGCGCCAGGCAGCTAGAGGCTGGCACGGACAGCAGCCGGGAGAGCTCCGAGAGCGACAGCGCGCGCCGTTCGCGCGCAAAGGTCTCGATGATCTCGAGCACGCGCAGGGCGGTCTTGACGTTCATCGAGGGCGGCTTGGCGGCGGACGGATCGGGACGCACGGGCATCGGGGCGTGTCATGCAATCAGGAGGGATATGGGGCCGGAATGTACCACGGCGTGCCCGATGGGCCGCGTCGATACAGCTTAATGGTTGTATTTCATTTTTACGCCCGATAGGCTGTATCTTGAAAATACAGCCAAAATGGCGTAAAACGGTTTTACAACTTCCTAGCTGTATTCGTGCCTTCATCCGAGCATACATCCGACTATGTATCCCATCCGCATCATCAGCCAGTTACGGCCGATCCTCCAGGGCTTCCGCAAGTCCCGCGGGCTGACCCAGGCGCAACTCGCGGCGCGCCTGGGGGTGAGCCAGCAGACCTATGCCCGGCTGGAAGCCAACCCGGCGCGCGTCAGCGTGGAGCGGCTGCATGCGGTATTGCAGGCGCTGGACGTGGAAATGCTCCTGTCGACCGATGGGGACGAGGACTATCGCGGCGGCGGCTCCATGCTCCGCCAGCCCCCGCCAAGCGAGCCCTGGTAATGGGACGTCGACCTCTGCGACGCCAGCTCGGCGTCTGGATGAACGGCCATTTCACGGGCGTGTGGGCACAGGGCAGCGAGGGCGAGACCTTCCACTATGCGGCCCGCTGGATCCACAGCACGCAAGGCCGGCCGCTGTCGCTTTCGATGCCGTTCCGGTCAGACAACGCGCCGTATCGCGGCCGCGTGGTGACGGACTACTTCGACAACCTGCTGCCGGATAGCGACGCCATCCGCCGGCGGCTCGCGCAGCGCTATCGCACGCGTGGGATCGGTCCGTTCGATCTGCTCACGGCGCTGGGCCGCGACTGCGTGGGCGCGCTGCAGCTGCTCCCCGAAGGCGAGGTACCCGAAGAACTGCGCGTCATCGAAGGCAGCCTGGCTGATGACGCTCACATCGCCCGCTTGCTGCGCGACACCACGAGTGCATCGCCCCTCGGCCAGCATGGCGACGATGCCGACCTGCGCCTGTCGATCGCCGGCGCGCAGGAAAAGACCGCGCTGCTGCGCCGGGACGGCCAATGGTTCGTTCCGCACGGCAGTACGCCGACGACCCATATCCTCAAGCTGCCGCTCGGGCTGGTAGGCAATATGCGCGCGGACATGCGCACGTCCGTCGAGAACGAATGGCTTTGCGCGCAGCTGGTCGAGGCCTTCGGCCTGCCCATCGCGGCGTGCGAGATGGCGATTTTCGAGGATCAGAAGGCGCTCGTGGTCGAGCGTTTCGACCGGCGCGTGGCGCCCGATGGCGAGTGGATCCTGCGCCTGCCGCAGGAGGACTTCTGCCAGGCGATGGGCATGTCCCCGCTGGCCAAGTATCAGGCCGATGGCGGGCCGGGCATCGCGGACATCATGGCGATCCTGGCCGGCTCCGACGCGCGCGAGGCGGATCGTCGCAATTTCTTCAAGACGCAGATCCTGTTCTGGATGCTCGCGGCCACGGACGGGCATGCCAAGAACTTCAGCCTGAGCATCGGGCCGGGCGGTCGCTACTGGGCCACGCCGCTGTATGACGTGCTTTCGGCACATCCCATCGTCGGGGGCGGCGCCAATCAACTCGCCATACAGAAGGCGCGCATGGCCATGGCGGTGCGGGGCTCGCAGAATTACTACCGGCTGGCCCAGATCCAGCGTCGGCACTGGATTGCGCAGGGGCGGCAGGTGGGGCTGCCCGAGGCGGAGGTGGAGTCGATGATCGCCGAACTCGTCACTGCCATCGATCCGGCGATTGCTGCCGTGGCGGTTCGCCTGCTCCAGGATTTTCCGCAGGACGTGGCCGGGGCCGTGTTCGATGGCATCAGGGCCCAAGGCAAGAAGCTGTTATAATGCCGGACTTGGTCCTCTCTCCAAACGACAGGACCGGGTGCCGACATCACTACAAAGACTCAGTTTTGGCACCCTTCGGGCGTACACCCGAATCGATCCGGGCCACGTGGCCCGTCACCATAATGACCGGCGGCAAGTCCGCTCCGTACCCGGCACGCCCCGTACCAGCGCGCCAGCTTACGCAAGCACGGTCACTCCGCGTCAATCGCGACGACATGCGCCTCAGTGCGTGTCGCGCACATTGACCCCCTTCCCATCGCGTTGGAACCAACTGGCAAGCAGAGGCGCACATCGGTGCCCGGCCTGCGCATGCGCGTTCACGCGAAACGAGACATCACATCACATTGCAGCAAACGCAAATCATTGAATCGCCGTACACGGTTGCCGTGTACCCCATCGAGCAAGAGCCAGGCGTCTGGTTCGCGGCCTACCTGATCCGCGAATACAAGGACGGCATGGAACGCGTGGTGGCCAACGTGGCCATGCGCCACGACACCTACCGCACCGCCGCCCGGGCCAAGCATGCCGCCCGCTGTGCCGGCGAAGGCGCCATCACGCGCCTGGCTGCGCGACACCATCAACCGGGCGCCACTGCCCACGCTAATCAAGGAGCCCGTCATGGCTAAGGAAGATCTCGTCGAATTCGGCGGCCACGTTTCCGAAGTGCTGCCCGATAACCGTTTCCGCGTCGTTCTCGAAAACGGCTTCCAGGTGTGGGCATATTCGTCGGGCCGCATGAAGAAGAACCGCATCCGGATTCTGGCCGGCGACCGCGTGACGCTGGAAATGTCGCCCTATGACCTGACCAAGGGCCGCATCAACTACCGGCACAAGAATTGAGCGCAGTCATGAGCCATCCCGACCTGGAAGAGGCCGTCATGTCAGCCAATGACGAATGGGAAATCATGCATCTGACGCCCAAGGGCTGGATGGACGGCAGCTACCGGCATGAGCCGGGCGATGCCGTGAACATCGCCCCGCCGGCCGATGACGTGCTGACCGTGCGCCGGCACGTCAGCGCCACCTACGGCGGGCCGTCCCGCGTGGTCGAGGACCGCACGCCGCGCACCGAAGACATGGCGCTGATCGAACAGCTGCTGACGAAATTCGGCGCGCCCGGCTTCGGCGTCTGAGACTCCGAGGCGTCAGCCGCGTGCGCGGCGCGCCTCGTAGGCCTTGAGACTCGTCAGGGCCACCTCCAGGGTCGGCGCCGGCGTCTTGCCGCGCCGCGCGAGCAAATCTCCCACGATCTGGTCCGATTCGATGGCAGCGCCACGCTCCAGGTCGCGCAGCATCGACGCCATCAGCGGTGAACCTTCCGCAAACAGTGTCGCCCGAGCCTGCTCGAGCGCCGGCGCCCGCGCCGGATAGCCGTTCGCGGCCGCAATGGCCGCGCACTCATCGAGCAGCGCCGCAATGGTCTCCCGCCCGCGCGGTGCGGCCAGAATGTCGCCAATCGTCGCCCGCATCAGGCAGGTGGACGAGGCCAGCGTCGCCAGAAACAGCCACTTCTCCCACATGTCCTGCATGATCGCTTCGCTGCGCTGCACGTCGAAACCGGCGTTCTCGAGCAAGGCGGCCACGGCGCGCGCGCGTTCGGTATTGCCAGCCGGGCGTTCGCCGAACGAGAGGATGTGGAAGGCCGACAGATGCAGGATGGTGCCTTGCTCGTCCAGCGTGCTGGAGATCATGCAGCGGCCACCCATCACGCGCTCGGCGCCGAAGCGCGCATCGAGCTTGTCCAGGTGCTGCATGCCGTTGAGCATCGGGATGACCACCGTGCCGGGGCCCATGGCCGGCGCGAAGCTGTCCATGGCGCCGTCGAGGTCGTAGGCCTTGCAGCTCAGCAGCACCACGTCGTACGGCTCGGTGATCTGGGTGGATAGCACGGTGGGTGGGGCTTCCACGCGCACGTCGCCATGCGGGCTCATGATCCGCAGGCCGCGTTCGGCCAGCAGGGCGGCGCGCCGGGGCCGCACGAGGAACGTGACGTCACGCCCGGCCTGCAGCAGCCGCGCCCCGAAATACCCACCAATCGCACCCGCTCCGACTACCAGAATCCGCATGTTCGACTCCCCAGGTCAGCCCGGCTCCAGGCCGGGTGTGCGCCATTGTAGTGGCGCGCCGCAAAAGCTGCAGGGGCCGTTCATTTCCCTTCGCCCCGCGCCTGGCTGCGGGCGAGGTAGACCTCGTGCAGGGTGATCTTGCGCACCTCCGCCTGGCTCGCCCCGATGTGCGAGCGCAGCAGCCTGCAGGCTTCATCCGACCGATGGGCGAGCACGGCGCGCAGGATGCGCCCGTGCTCTTCATACGTGGCATCCACGCGCGCCGGCTTGGTGAAGTCCAGCCGGCGGATCAGCCGGATGCGTTCGGTTACGTCGCGATGCACGCGCGCCATCTCGGGGTTGCCGGCAGCCTCCACCAGCGTGCAGTGGAAGGCTTCGTCCAGTTCGCCCACGCGCGCCATGTCGGGCAGCCGCGCCTCGGGCGGCACCAGCCAGATCGCCGCCAGCGCGGCCAGCGCCTCCTGGTTGCTGTCCGGCGCCATCGCGCACAGCCGCCTTACGGCCTCGGTCTCCAGCACCATGCGCAGGTCGTACAGTTGCTCGAACTTGTCGAAGTCGAACGGCAGCACGCGCCAGCCGGCGCGGAAGCTGACCTCGACGAATCCTTCCTGCTTCATCCGGAACAGCGCCTGGCGGACCGGCGTGCGTGACACGCCCAGCCGCTCGCAGACTTCGTTCTCGGTGAAGCGGTCGCCGGGCACGAGGCGAAAGTCGGCGATATCGCGCTTCAGCAGCGCGTACACATCGTCGGCACGCGAGGTGCGCCCGGCATCGGTAGGGGGCATGGCATTCATCGGGATGGGCGCGGTGCGGGTCTCATGGGGAAGGCTGGGCCGGCGCTGACGCCCATTATGCGCCGGCACCGGCCGGGTCGCCACCGGCCCCAAGGGCACGTTTCAGCGCCTGACTTCACGCTGGAAGATCTCCAGGCTCTGCCGCTTGGCCGCGACGAAGCTCGCCTGCGACAGCGTCTCCACCGTGCGTGGCCGCGCGTCGCCGTAGTCGAGGATCTCGGCCACGCGCGTCGGGCGCTTGGTCAGCAGCAGGATCTGGTCGGCCAGGTACACCGCCTCCTCCAGGTCGTGCGAGACCAGCAGCATGGTCGTGCCGGTCTGCATGAACACCTCCTGCAGCTTCTCCCGGATGAACAGCGTCATTTCGAAGTCGAGCGCGGAGAACGGTTCGTCGAGGAACAGCACCTCGGGCCGGGGCGCCAACGCCCGCATGATCGACGCTGTCTGCTGCTGCCCGCCAGACAGCTCGTACGGGTAGCGGTTCAGGTCGAACTTCACGTCGAAGGACGCCACCAGCTCCGCCATGCGCCGGTCCACCTCGGCCTTGCTGCGGCCCTCCAGCAGGAGCGGATAGGCGATGTTGTCGATGGTCCGCATCCACGGGAACATCGCCTCGCGGTAGTTCTGGAACACGTAGCCGATGCGCGTGTCCTTGAGCGACTTGCCGTCGAACAGGATCTCGCCCCGGTCGATCGGAATCAGCCCCGCGATCATGTTGATCAGCGTGCTCTTGCCGCAGCCGTTGGGGCCGAACACCGAGACGATCTTGCCTTTCGGGATGTCGAGGTCGAAGTTCTCGTACAGCGGCCAGCCGGCGAAATACTTGGTCAGCCCGCGGATGGTGATGTGGGTGCCCGGCGGCCCGGGGCGGAACGGCGGCACCGGCACGTCGGCGTGGCGGGCAGGGGACAGAACGGTGGTCATGGTTACCTTCCACTCCAATGGACGATGCGGCGTTCCAGCACGAGGAACGCGATGTTGAGCACGTAGCCGAGCGCGCCGGCCGCGAGGATGGCCGCGTACATGGTCTTGACGTTGAGCACCTGCTGGGCGTCGATGATGGCGTGGCCGAGACCGTTCTCGGAGCCGATGAACATCTCCGCGACGATCACGATGACCAGCGCCATCGACACGGCGGAGCGCAGGCCGACAAAGCTCGGCTGCAGGCTCTCCCAGACCAGCACGTCCCGGAAGATGCGCCAGCGGGAGGCGCCCATCACGCGCGCCGCCATGACGCGCTGCTTGCGCGCGTTGATCACGCCATAGGCGCTGTTGAAGACCACGATCAGCAGGGCACCGAAGGCGGCGATGGCTATCTTGTTGATGTCGGACACGCCGAAGATCAGCAGGAACAGCGGAATCAGCGCGGAAGACGGCGTGGAGCGGAAGAAGTCGATCAGGAACTCCACGCTCCGATAGGCTGGCTCATTGCTGCCGAGCAGCACGCCCAGCGGCATGCCGACCACCGCCGCAATGGCGAACGCCTGCAGCGTCCGCGCGACGGTGACGGCGAAGTCCGCCAGCAGCTCGCCGCCGGCCAGCCCGGTGGCCAGCGCCACCAGCGTATCGCCGGGGCTCGGCAGCAGGATCGGCTTGATCAGGCCGAAGCGGACCACGAGGTCCCAGATCAAGAACAGCACCAGCGGGCCGACCATCGGCAAGAGTCGGTCGCCGAGGGGCCGGCGCGGCGCGGCGTCGTGCGAGGCCGGGGGCGCCCAGGACTGGCCGGCGGGCGGGGCCGTGCCCGGCACGGCGGCGGTATCGGAGAGTTCGGACATGGTCGTCAGGCCTTGTAGAGCAGCGTGTTGACGTCCACCTTGCGCGAGAAGATGCCCTTTTCGGTGAACAGGTCGTAGAACTTCTGGAAGTGGGCGGCGTCGCTGGCCTTGAATTCGTCGAAGAACAGGTAGTCAGCCATCGGCACCTCGGCCGTCAGCGCGCCTTCGATGGCGGTATAGCCCTTGAGGAAGGGGCGCGCCTCGGTCGGGTTCTGGCGCACCAGCACCACGCCGCGCCGGTAGGCGGCGAGGTAGGCCTTGGCCACGTCCTTGTTCTTGCCGAGGAATTCCGTGGTCAGGCTGGCCGAGCCGCCATGCCACGGGGCCATCGGGTCGCCGAGGATGTAGCGCGCCACCACGCCGGCTTCCAGCGTGCGCGTGGTGCCGTTGAGCCGGCCGATGGTGCCGGTCGGCTCGAGCGAGTAGACCCCATCGATCTGGCCGGCGGTGAGCGCGGCCACGTGCTGGCCAATCGGCAGCTCCGTCACGCTGATCTTGCCGGCGCCGGCGCGCTCGAGCATGGTCTTGGCCAGCACCACGTTCTGCAGGCCCGGGCCGCATGCCACGCGCTTGCCCTTGAGTTCTGCCACGGTCTTGATCGGGCTGTCCTTGGCCACGAGGAACTCGTCGAGCACGAACTTGGCGTTGGTCGGGTTGGTGCAGAAGATCTTCAGCAGGCCGGGCTGGGCGATGTCACCGATGGCCAGCGCGGCCGAGGCGGTGCCATTGGCGCTGCCGTCGCAGCGGCCGGCCAGGATGGCCTCGATGACCTGCTGCGGGCTGGCGAACTTGATCGGCTCGACGTTCAGCCCCGCTTCCTTGAAATAGCCCTTTTCGACGGCGGCGAAGAAGGGCAGGCTCGAGGCGACCGGCCAGTAGCCGATGCGCAGCCTGCGCGTGCCCTGCGCGCGGACGATGGCCGGCGCGGCCAGCACGGACAGCGCGGCGGCGCCGGCCTTCAGCGCGCGGCGGCGCGAGGGGGAGACGGTGGCGGGACGGGAGGTGGAGCGGGTCATGGCGGGTTCCTGTGCGTGAATGTTGAGGATTCGGGAGACGGTCAAGCGGCGGAGAGCGACGTGATATAGGCGCGCCAGCCGCCATGGGCGCTGACATCGGGCGCACCGTGCAGCGCATGGCCTTCGCAGACGAAGCCATGGACCCAGCGGCCATCGGCCAGTTCGAGGCTGCCCAGCGCGAGCGGGGCCGGCACCAGCGCCAGGAAGCTGCCGACGGCGGCGAGCGGCACCTGCCACACCTCCACCGCGATGGCGGCGCCGGCATCCTCCCCGGCGTCCACGCGGCGCAGGCCGGGCTTTGGCGGCGTGGTGCCGGGCAGCGCGTGCAGCCGATAGTGCGGCGCGGTGGTGGTGGCCTCGGCCAGCGTCGCACCGCGTTCGGTCAACTGACCGTTCAGCGGCATGCCAGAGAGATGGGCGCCCACCACGGCCAGCGGCAGATGCGTGGCGGGGGACGGGGCCAGCCCGGCAATGGACACCGGCGCGGGCAGCGGCTCGCCCGTCGCACCCAGCGTCAGCCCCATGGCGTGGTGGAAGCGTTGCCCCAGGTCGGCGAGCTGCCAGTCGCTGCCGGCCTGGCCGATCAGCGTGATGCCGAACGGCAGCCCGTCCGGGCGCAGGCTAGCGGGCACGGACAGCGCGGCGTAGTCGAGCAGGTTGACGAAGTTCGTGTAGTGGCCGAGTTCGCGGTTGCGTACCACCGGATCGGCCAGCATGGCGGCGATGGTGCAATGCGTCGGCGCCGTGGGCACGCACAGCACGTCGATGTCCTGCCACATCGTGGCCGCGCGCTGGGCCAGGGCATGGAGCGCGTGCTGGGCATCGAACACATCGGCGGCGCTGTAGCGGCTGCCGGCGGCCAGGATCGAACGCACCGGCTCGATGACCGCGCCCGGCGCGCGGTCGAAGAAGGGGCGCACGGCGGCGTAGCGCTCGGCGACCAGCGCGCTGTCATAGAGCAGCGCGGCGGCTTCGGCCAGCGGGGCATAGTCGATGGGCACCGCGCGACCGCCCAGCGCCTCCAGCGCGGCAACGGCGGCGTCGAAGGCCCGGCGGGCGAGGTCATCGCCGAAAAACTCCGGCTCGGCCGGCACGCCAAAGCGGAACGCAGCCGGCAGCGGCGTGCGCGCCAGCGGCAGCGCGCGCGAGTACGGGTCCTGCGGGTCATGGCCGGCTGCGGCTTCCAGCACGCGCACCGCCATGGCCACCGTGCGCGCCAGGATCGACACGCAATCCACGCTCTGCGCGGCGGGGAACACGCCGTGGGCGGAGATCAGGCCCTTGCTCGGCTTCAGCCCGACGATGTTGTTGAGCCCGGCGGGCACCCGGCCGGAGCCGGCGGTGTCCGTGCCCAGCGCGAAATCGACCTCACCGCTGGCCACCGCGTACGCCGAACCGGAACTCGACCCGCCGCTGACATAGGCCGGGTCGAACGCATTGGGCACGGCGCCGTAGGGCGAGCGCGTGCCATTCAGGCCGCAGGCGAACTGGTCCAGGTTGGTCTTGCCGGCCAACGCCGCGCCGGCGCCCAGCAGGCGCGCGATCACCGTGGCGTGGGCGTCCGGCACGTAGGCGAATTCGGGGCAGGCGGCGGTCGTCGGCACGCCGGCCACGTCGATATTGTCCTTGGCGGCAAAACGCAGGCCGGCCAGCGGGGCGCCAACCGGGTGCGGGGCGACGACCGGGGTATCGAACCGCGCGATCCACGCCGCACCGGCCTCGCCGGGGGCGGCTGTCGTGGCCGCTGTGGTGGCCGAGGTAGAGGTACGCATGAGAGTCCTATCTGAAATCCAATCTTGGATACAAGATAGCAATCACCGTGCCAAAGGCACTTTTGGGCAGGGGGAAGCCCGGTCAGACGTGGGAAATATCAACGAAATCAGTCGATTAACCACGTGGCTGTTCACGCGTGACCGGGGCTGCTGGGCGCCTTCGGCCTGCCACCCACACCCCGCCGGCCACCCGCAAGCCCCTGCGCGGTGCGCGCACGCACCAGTGTCGGGAGGTCTTCACTGACACGGCGCTACGGGGTCCGCCCGACAGCGCCCGCCCGCCGCGCCGCCTACTGTGAAAGTCTCGACCGGGATATATCGAATAGAGGAGCCAGCTTGTTCGCGACCTGGGCATTGGTCATTGGCGCGCTGCTGATCACGATGGGGCTGATCGACTCCATGGTGAAGCGCCTGCCCATGTCCCCGTCCGGCCTATATCTATTAGTGGGGATGGCGCTGGGGCCCGGCGGGGCCGGGCTGATCGTGCTCGATCTGACGGACCCGGGCCACGTGAAGGTGCTGGAATGGATCACCGAGCTGGCCGTGCTCGTCGCTCTGTTCGGCGTGGGCTTGCGGCTGCGGGTGCAGATGACGTACCGCGTCTGGCGCCTGCCGGTGCGGCTGGCCACCGTGGCGATGCTGCTGACCATCGGCGGCGTCTGCGCCGTGGCAGTGGGCTGGCTGCAGGTGCCACTGGGCCTGGCGGTGCTGCTCGGGGCGATCCTGGCGCCCACGGACCCGGTGCTGGCCTCGGACGTGCAGATGGCCGATACCGAGGATCGCGACGTGGTGCGCTACAGCCTGACCGGCGAAGGTGGCCTGAACGATGGCGCGGCGTTCCCGTTCGTCATGCTCGGCCTTGGCCTGCTGGGTTTCCACGAACTGGGCGCGTGGGGCGGGCGCTGGATGGCGGTCGATCTGGTCTGGAGCACGCTCGGCGGGCTGGCCGTGGGTGGGCTGCTGGGCTGGCTGGCGAGCAAGACCATCCTGGTCCTGCGGCTGCGCTTCCATGAGGCGGTGGGGCTGGAGAGTTTCCTCACGCTGGGCCTGATCGGCGTGTCCTACGGCGCCGCGCTGTTGCTGCACACCTACGGCTTCCTGGCCGTGTTCGCGGCGGGGCTGGCGATGCGGCAGGTGGAGCGCCGCGAGAATCCCGCCACCTCGCCGGCAGAGGTGCTGGGACCGCTGCATACGGCCGATGTCGAGACCACCTCCACGCACGAGCGCAAGGCCGCCGCCTACCTCACCCATACCGCCTCGGAGTTCTCGTTCAATATCGAACGGCTGGCCGAGCTGTGCGTCACCCTGCTGATCGGGGCGATGCTGACCCGGGAGGTCTTCCACGCCCAGTACGTGGTGCTGGCGCTGCTGCTGATCTGCCTGATCCGGCCGCTATCGGTCTATGCGTCCACCTTCGACCTGCCCATGGCGCGCGGCCAGCGGCGCCTGACCGCGTGGTTCGGCATTCGCGGCATCGGCTCGCTTTACTACCTGGCCTATGCCCTGACGCACACCGCCGGCGAGGAATGGAGTCCCTTCCTGATCCACGCCACGCTGTGCACCGTGGTGTTCTCCATCGTCCTGCACGGCCTGACGGCCACGCCGCTGATGGCCTTCCATCAACGGCTGGGGCGCTAGCCAGCACCCTTCAGCGTCATTCAGCGCCGCTGCGCCAGCCCGATGCCTGCGGCGATGGTGACCAGCCCCACGCCGTGATACCAGTGGGGCGACTCGCCGAGCAGCAGCGTGGAGAGCAGGGCGGCGAACACCGGCGTCAGCGTGATGAAGAACACCGGCAACTGCGCGCCGGCCCGGGCGATGGCGCGGTCCCAGGCGAAGTAGGCCAGCAGCGAGGGAATCGTCGACACATAAAGCAGGATGCCCATCACCTTGCCGTTCCAGGGGATGGGCGTCGACAGCGTCATCAATTCCCACGCCGTGACGGGCACGCTGGCCACCACGCCGGTGACGATCTGCGCGAACAGCAGCACCGGCAGCGGCAGGTCCGGGCGATGCTTGCGCAGCAGCCAGGTATAGGCGCTCCAGGCGATGGTCGCCGCAAGCATGTACAGGTCGCCGGGCACGAAGTCCAGCTGCGCCAGCCGCCCCAACTCCCCGCGCACCAGCACGAAAGACACCCCCACCAGACACAGCAGCGCCCCCGCCACAGCCCACGGCCGCATGCGCTCCCCGAAGAACAGCGCGCCGATGATCAGCAGGAACAGCGGCGTGGAGGCGCCAATCAGCGTCACGTTGATCGGCGTCGAGGTGGTCAGCGCGAGGTACTGGAACGCGTTGTAGCTGGCAATCGACAGCACGCCCATCGCCGTCAGCAGCCCCGCATGCTGGCGCAGCGTGGCCCGATGTTCCACCACCCCGCGCCAGGCGTAGAGCCCCAACAAGGTCCCGGCCAGTACCCAGCGCACGAAATTCAGCGTGAGCGGCGGAAACGTACCGGCGGCCAGCCGCCCGACAATGGCGTTGCCCGCCCAGGCCAGTGGCGGGAAGGTGAGCAGGAACAGGGTAGTCCCGTCGAGGCGGCGGGTGGCGCTGGCATGCATGGGGGTGGGGAGGGCGTCGTGAGGATGCGGGATTATCCGCCATCACGGCGTGTGGCGCTGGCGCCCCCCCGCAAGGCGCGCTTAAGGCGCCCCTAAGGCGCCCGCTGTACCCGATACACCTTGCCGCTCGTCGAAGACGTGCCAGCGTCGGCCAGTACGTAGAGTTCCTGCGCGGCATCGGTGCCGAAGGAGTAGACGCTGCCGCTGGCGGTGACCGGCCAGTCCACCCGCTCGGAAACGGCGCCGTCGCGGTACAGGAAGCTGGCCAGCTTGCCGGTGCACAGGTCGGTATAGAAATAGCGGCCCTGGAGTTCGGGCAGGGCCGCGCCGCGATAGACGTAGCCGCCGACGATGGCGCAGCCGCCGGCGTCGTGGGTGTACTCGAACACGGGCGCGGTCAGGCCGGCGGGGTCGCACGCGGTGGCGCCGACGCAGGCGGTGCCTTCCAGACGATCCCAGCCGTAGTTGAGGCCGCCGCTGGCGGTTGGCATGGCGTTGACTTCCTCGCGCTGGCCTTGGCCGACATCCGCGATATAGAGCAGGCCGTTCGCATCGAACGAGAACCGCCACGGGTTGCGCAGCCCGGTGGCCCAGATCTCGGGGCGTCCACCCCCACCGCCGGCGAACGGATTGCCGGCCGGCACGGTATAGCTGGCGCCGCTCACGTCGATGCGCAGGATCTTGCCCAGCAGCGTGCCGCTGTTCTGCGCGTTGTTGGAGGGGTCGTTGCTACCGCCGCCGTCGCCGGTGCCGATGTAGAGCATGCCGTCCGTGCCGAACGCGAGCTGGCCGCCGTTGTGGTTGCTGGCCCCCGGGTGCGGAATCGACAGCAGCACCGTGCCGGTGGGGTTCGCTGCGTCCGGGTTGCTGGCCGAGACCGTGTAGCGCGCCACGGTGATCGCGCCGTTCTGGTCGGTGTAGTAGACGTAGAAGCGCCCGTTGGTGGCGTAGGCGGGGTCGAACGCCATCGAGAACAGGCCGCGCTCGCCGTCGGTGGTGGTGAGGATGGAGAGGTCGAGGAAGGACGCGGCGAGCACGCTGCCGTCCCGCACGATGCGGACCCGGCCGGCGCGCTCCACCACGAACAGCCGGGGGTCGTTGGCGGGTGCGGTGAGGAAGATCGGCGCCGCGAAGCCTTCCGCCACCTGGGTCAGCGACAGCCGCATGTCCGAGGGCGCGCCGTAGCTCACGCCGATGGTGGGCGCCGTGTTGGCGGCCACCATCGCGGTCTGCGCGGCCTGCGAGGGCTGGTAGGACGTCGATCCGGTCAGTACCGGGGCCGCCGTCACGGTGTAGGTGCCGGCCGCGAGGTTGCCTAGCGTGACGGTCTGGCCGACGGTCTGCCGATAGCCGCCCGGCCCGGTCACAGTAATGTTGGCCGGCGTGCCGGCGGGCAGGCCGGACACGACGATCGCGAGGGTGGCGGGTGTGCTGCCGCTGGTGATCTGGACGTCGCCGCCACCACCGCCACAGCCGGCCAGCCACAGCGTGGTGATGGCGAGCAGCCGGCATAGCATCGATCGATGTGCATGAATCATCACGTCCTCCTGCTCACCACGTTACCGAAGCCTTTGTATCCTAGGTCGGTCTGAGCCGGGGCAGCAGGCAATCGAGCAGCACGTCGAAGGCGGGGCCGATGTCTTCCTCGGGCACGCAGGCATAGCCCAGCAGCAGCCCGCGCCGGACCGCCGGCCCCATGAAATAGCGCGACAGCGGTCGTACCAGGATGCCGCGCGCGCGGATGTCCGCCGTCAGCGCCACATCGTCCACGTGGTCGGGCAGGCGCAGCACGAGGTGCAGCCCGGCGTTGCTCGCGTGTTCGTGCAGCGCCTCCGTCCCGAGGTAGCGTTCGATCAGCCCGGCCAGCACCGCGCGCCGCCGGGCATAGAGCGGGCGCATGCGGCGGATGTGCGCGGCATAGTCGCCGGCCTGCATGAACTCGGCGACGGTGGCCTGCGTCATCAGGTGGCCGGCGCGGTACAGGTCGGAATGGGCGGTCTGGAACGCCTCCGTCAGCCCCTTCGGCAGCACCAGGTAGCCCATGCGCAGGCCGGGGTAGAGCGTCTTGCTGAAGGTGCCGATGTAGAGCACCGGCGCGTCCGGCTCCATGCCCTGGAGCGACGGAATCGGCTGGCCGGAGAAGCGGAACTCGCTGTCGTAGTCATCCTCCACGATCCAGCTCCCGTGCCGCCGCGCGAACTCCAGCAGCGCGCGCCGCCGCCGGAGGCTCATCACGGCGCCCAGCGGATACTGGTGCGAGGGCGTGACGAAGATAAAGCGCGGCGCGGGGGCGCTGGCGTCCGCATCGGGCAGGCACAGCCCTTCGGCGTCCACGGGCAGCGGCACCATGCCGATGTCGCTGACCTGCAGCACGCCGCGGATGCCCCAGTAGCCCGGCTCCTCCACCCACGCCTGATCGCCCGGCGAGCCCAGCATGCGCGCCACGAGGTCGATCGCCTGATGGATGCCTTCGGTAATCAGCACCTGGTCGGCATCGCAGCGCACGGAGCGCGCCACGCGCAGGTGGGCCGCCACGGCCTCGCGCAGGGCCGGCAGGCCGCCGCCGTGGCTGTAGCTGAGCCATTCGGGCTGCGGCCGGCGCCACAGCCGCGCGGCGATCTGGGCATAGCGCCGATGGGGGAAGCGCGTCAGGTCCGGCACGCCGGGCATGAAGGCGCCCCATTGGATGGGCGATGCGGAGGCACTCGAGACCAGCCGCTGCCCGCGCGGCGAGAGGCCCGGCATGGCGTCTGCCGTGGCCGGCGCGCTGTCGGCGGCGGTGGCGTTCAGGTAGCGCTCGGGCGCCGTGTCGGCCACGAAGGTGCCGCTACCCGTGCGGGCGCGCAGGTAGCCCTCGGCCAGCAACTGCTCGTAGGCAAACATCACCGTGTTGCGGGACAGGCCCAGCTCCGCCGCCAGGTCGCGCTGGGGCGGCAGGCGCGTTGCGGGCGCCAGGCTGCCGTCCAGGATCGCCCCCCGGATGCAGGCGTACAGCGCCCGATTGAGCGGTTGGTCGGTCGGCTGGCCGAGCCGCTGGAGCAGCAGGTCGCCGCAGATCGATTTCACATTGGCACCATCTGATTTGTCGAAGTGGCGCTGGATTGTAGAGCCAAAGGGGATTGGAATGCACGTCACACCTGTCACTCCCTGCCCCAAGACCTCGGACCCATGAAAAACAGCGAACTGAACCAATCCCGTGCCCAGGCCACGCCGCGAGGCGTTGGCGTGATGTGCGATTTCTATGCCGACCGGGCCGAGAACGCCACCCTGTGGGACGTGGAGGGCCGCCAGTACACAGACTTCGCCGCCGGCATCGCCGTCCTGAACACCGGGCATCGGCATCCGCGTGTGATGCAGGCCATCGTCGCCCAGCTCGACCGCTTCACCCACACCGCCTACCAGGTGGTGCCGTACCAGAGCTACATCACGCTGGCCCAGCGCATCAACGAGCTGGCGCCGGTGCCCGGGCCGAACAAGACCGCGCTGTTCACCACGGGCGCGGAAGCCGTGGAGAACGCGGTCAAGATCGCGCGCGCCCACACCGGCCGCCCGGGCGTGATCGCGTTCTCGGGCGCCTTCCATGGCCGCACGCTGCTGGGCATGGCGCTGACCGGCAAGGTGGCGCCGTACAAGGTCGGCTTCGGGCCGTTCCCGTCGGACATCTTCCACGCGCCGTTCCCCAACGCGCTGCACGGCGTCAGCACGGCGCAGGCGCTGCAGGCGCTGGAGGGGCTGTTCAAGACCGATATCGATCCGAACCGCGTGGCGGCCATCATCGTGGAACCGGTGCAGGGCGAGGGCGGCTTCCAGCCGGCCCCGGCTGACTTCATGCGCGGCCTGCGCGCCGTGTGCGACCGCCACGGCATCGTGATGATTGCGGACGAGGTGCAGACCGGCTTCGGCCGCACCGGCAAGCTGTTCGCGATGGAGCACTACGACGTGCGGCCCGATCTTGTGACGATGGCCAAGAGCCTCGCCGGCGGCATGCCGCTGTCGGCGGTGTGTGGCCGCGCGGCCATCATGGATGCCCCGCTGCCGGGCGGGCTCGGCGGCACCTACGCGGGCAACCCGCTGGCCGTGGCCGCTGCGCACGCGGTGATCGACACCATTGCCGAGGAACAGCTGTGCGAGCGTGCCAACGCACTGGGCCGGCAGCTTAGCGAGCACCTGACCGCGCTGCGCGCCACCTGCCCGGCGCTGGCCGAGGTGCGCGGGCTGGGCTCGATGATCGCCGCCGAGTTCCGCGACCCCGCCACGGGCGCGCCGAGCGCCGAGCACGCGCTGCGCGTGCAGCGCCGCGCGCTGGACGCCGGCCTGCTGCTGCTGACGTGCGGCACCTACGGCAATGTGATCCGCTTCCTCTACCCACTGACGATTCCGCAGGCGCAGTTCGACGCCGCGCTGGGCGTGCTGGCGCAGGCCATGGTCGAGTAAGTCAGACGCCATGGCGGGGCACGCCAAGCGTGCCCCGCGCCAACCCGGTGCATCGCCCCGGCCAACTTCCCCACGCGGAAGGGGGCGGGAAACACGCATTTCAACGCTAGCCTGAAGCGTGCCGATTCAGCGTGGCACGCATGTTGCGGATAACACCCAGCGCGAACCTGCGCAAAATCCACGAGGGACCAACCATGCGTTTTAGTAGATCGACGAGTTTCCGGGCACTCATGACGGCTTCCGTGCTGGCGGTGCTCGCCATGTCCTCCACGGCCATGGCGCAGACCGCGCGCGACTGGCCGACCCAGCCGGTGCGCATCGTCGTGCCGTTCCAGGCGGGTTCCGCCACGGACCTCATCACGCGCCAGCTTGGCGTGGGGCTGGGCAAGGAGTACGGGCAGAGCTTCGTGGTGGAGAACCGGCCCGGCGCCGCCGCGATGATCGGCAGCGAGGCCGCGGCGCGCGCGCCCGGCGACGGCTACACGCTGCTGATGTCCGGGCCGGCGTCGATGGTGACCAACCGCTTCCTATATAAGAAGCTCAGCTATGACCCGGATGCCTTCGAGAAGGTGGCCGTGGTGGCGATCACGCCGAACATCCTGCTGTCCAACCCGTCGCTGCCGTTCAAGACGCTGCCGGAGATGGTCGCCTACGCCAAGGCCAACCCCGGCAAGCTGACCTATGCCTCGTTCGGCTCGGGCACCACCTCGCATATCGCCGGGGAAATGCTCAAGGCCGTGGCCGGCATCGACATCGTTCACGTGCCCTACAAGGGCGCCGGCGAGGCGATTCCCGCGCTGCTCTCGGGCCAGGTGTCGATGTACTTCGACACCATCATGACCGGCCTGCCGTTCGTGAAGTCCGGCAAGCTGCGCGCGCTGGGCATGTCCACCGCCAAGCGTTCGCCGCAGGCGCCCGAGATCCCGACCATCGCCGAGCAGGGTTATGCGGGCTTCGACATCGCGCCGTGGTACGGCATCGTCGCGCCCAAGGGCACGCCGGCAGACGTGGTGACCCGCCTCAACGTGTCGATCAACAAGCTGCTGAACTCGCCGGACTTCCGCGAGAAGCTGGCCGTCACCGGCGCCGAGCCGCGCGGCGGCAGCGTCGGCGACTTCACGGCGATGGTCGATGCGGAGATCCCGCGCACCGAGAAACTGGTGAAGCAGGCCGGCGTGACCCTGCAGTAAGGTCCGGGCTCAGCCCAGCTCCAGCGCCCGGCCGCGCGCGTCCATCGTGCGCCGGGCGATATTGAGCTGGTGGATCTGCGTGGTGCCTTCGTAGAGGCGGAATACGCGCACATCGCGGTAGAAGCGTTCCGCCACGGTGCGCGCCACATAGCCGCTGCCGCCGAAGACCTGCACCGCGCGATCCGCCACGCGCCCGCACATCTCCGAGGCGAACAGCTTGCACATGGACGCCTCCATGGTCACGTCGCCGCCGTCGTCGCGCTTGCGCGCCGTCTCCAGCACCAGCGCCCGCGCTGCGTGCACCTCGGTGTTGCTGTCGGCAATCATCTGCTGCACCAGCTGGTAATCGGCGATGGGGCGGCCGAACTGCTCGCGCGTGGCGGCGTAGCGCACCATTTCGTCCACCAGCCGGATGGCCGGGCCGATGCACAGCCCGGCCAGGTTGATGCGCTGCTTGTTGAGCGCCTTCATCGCGGTCTTGAAGCCACGGCCCGGCACCTCGCCGACGATGGCCGAAGCCGGCACGCGACAGTCCTTCAGGTACACATCGCCCACCGGGGAGCCGTGCTGGCCCATCTTGCGCTCCGCCGGCCCGGTGCTCAGGCCCGGCGTGCCGCGCTCGATCAGGAAAGCGCTGATGCCGTGCGCGCCCGGCGTGTTGGGGTCCGTGCGGGCGAAGACCGTGAACAGGTCCGCCAGCGGCGCGTTGGTGATAAAGCACTTGCTGCCGTTGAGCACGTAGTGGTCGCCATCGCGCACGGCCACGGTGCGCAGCGAGGTGGCGTCCGAGCCGGCCTCGGGCTCGGTCAGCGCGAAGCAGCCGGTGATCTCGCCGGAGGCCAGCCGGGGCAGGTAACGCGTGCGCTGGGCCTCGGTGCCGTCTGCCACCAGCGATTCGGAGGCGATGCCGGTATTGCCGCCAAAGCGGGCGCGGAACACCGTGGCCGCCTGCGACACCTCGATATTGACCAGCGTCAACTCCTCGGCCGTCAGGCCGGCGCCGCCGTACTCGCGCGGAATGCTGTGGCCGAACAGGCCCAGCGCGCGCATCTGTTCCACCACGGGCTCGGGAATGACATCGGTACGATCGATCTCGGCTTCCAGCGGGATGCAGGTTTCCAGCACGAAGCGGCGGATGTCGGCCAGCAGCGTGTTCATGGCGGAAGGGTTGGTAATCATGGGAGGTCGCCTCTCGGGAAAGGATTATTGGGCGGTGATGCCGGACGCCTTGAGCACACGGGCCCACTTGCGCGATTCGGCATCGACGTATTTGTCGAAGGCGGGGGCGGTCTGCGGGGTCACGTCCATGCCGAGGTCCTGGAGCCGGCTGGCCACATCCGGCGCGGCCACGGCCTGGGCCACGGCATCGGCCAGCTTGCGCACCACGGCGTCCGGCGTCTTGCGCGGCGCCACCAGCCCGAACCAGCCGCCGGCCTCGTAGCCGGGCAGGTTGGCTGCCTCGGCCACCGTGGGCACGTCCGGCATGCCGGGGTAGCGCTTGGTGGAGGTCACGGCCAGCGCGCGCAGCTTGCCGCTCTTGACGTGCGACTGGGCGATGGCCACCGTCAGCGGCATCATCGACACCCGGCCGCCGAGCAGGTCCGTCAGCGCCTCCGGCTGGCCCTTGTAGGGCACGTGGGTGATCTGCACCCCGGCGCTCTGCGCCAGCAGCGCGCCCGCCAGGTGGTTGGAGGTGCCGACGCCGGCGCTGGCATAGGTCAGCTTGTCCGGGTGGGCGCGGGCATCGTCGAGCAGCGCCTTGAGCGTCTGCACGCTGGAGTTGGCCGGCACGGCGATCACGTTGGGAATCATGCCGAAGCCGCCGATGGCGCGGAAATCGCGCTCGGCGTTCCAGGTGATGCTGGCGTTGAGCAGCGGGGCCACCGCGTGGCTGGGGCTGACCGCGAGCAGGGTGTAGCCGTCCGGCGTGGAGCGGGCCACGCTGTCCGTGCCGATGGCGCCGCCGGCGCCGGACTTGTTCTCGACGATGACCGGCTGGCCCAGCGTCTTCGACATCCGCTCCGCCACCACGCGCGTTACGGAATCCACCACGCCGCCGGCGGAGAAGGGCACGATGATCCGGATCGGATGGTCCGGGAAGCGCGCCGCGCTCTCGTTGGCCTTATCCGCTGCCTTGTCCGCTGCCTGAGCGGCCGCTGACCAGAGGGCCGGTGAGGCTGCCATCAGCAGCGCGCCAGTGAGCCACCCGCGACGCGAGCGGGCCAGATTCTTCATGCCAGACATGGTTGTCTCCGTATTTGACGATGGTCCACGATGGGTCCGGCGGCCTCTGCGGGCCGTCCGGGTGGCCGGTGCGCGATGGCGGGTTCGCTATCGCATCAGGCCGAATTCGATTTGCCGCACGGCTTCCAGCAGCTTCGGGGCGACTTCCCGCTCCAGATACCCGTCCTTGTCGCGCAAGGCCGAGATCGAACAGTTCAAGGCAAACGGCTCCTGCTTCGGCATGCGGATCGGCGCGGCAATCGCGTGGATCTCCGCCCGCCACTCGCCCGGGCTCAGGCAGAAGCCGCGCGCGGGAAAGTGCTGCTGCTCGGCCGTCCACATTGGCTTCTCCACGCGGAACCGCTCCGGGTCTTCCACGCGCAGCCGGTTCAGCACCGCCGTGCGCTCCTCCGCGCTGCACCCGAGCAGCAGCGCGCGGCCAATCGACGTGGACAGCACCGGCCGGGTGCTGCCGATGTCCGGCTGGTACACGTTGGTCGGGTCCAGCCGGCAGCTATCCACGTACACCACGGTCAGCCGGTCCCGCATGCCGAGGTTCACCGTGCAGCCGGTTTCCCGCGCGATGGCCTCCATGTAGGGGCGGGCCACCTGGCGGATCGGCAGCGCGGCGAGCATCGGGTACGCCAGCGCCAGCACGCCCGAACCGAGCCGGTATTTCTGCGTGCCGGGCACCCGGCTCAGGAAGCCCAGCAGGCACAAGGTGTAGGTCAGTCGCGACACCGTGGCCTTCGGCAGCCCGGTACTGACCACGAGATCCTGGTTGCCCAGGATCGGCCGGGCCGGGGTGAAGGCACGCAGCACTTCCACGCCGCGCGCCAGGTTGGTGGCGAACTGTCTGTCGTGGGCCAGCTCGTCGGCGCTGGCCAGGCCGGAAATCGTGTTTGGGTCCATGGCGGGGGGGGGCGCTTGGGGTGGATTCATGTTGGTTTCCGCAGGTCGGGGAGTCAATGATGAACCGGAACGGTTTCGCTGTGCGAAACCCTGCTTGCAAGGCGGGTCTGGCGGGACCACCCTCGTCTCACCGTGCTTTTTCCCTTTCTACCTGGCGACGACATGCACCCCTCCGAACGCAATTCCGCACAGCGGACCCCCTCCGACTCGCCCCAAGGCGGCCCGCTGCGCGGCGTGCGCATCCTCGACATGGCCACCGTGGTGGCCGCGCCGTTCTCCGCCACGCTGTGCGGCGACATGGGCGCGGAGGTGGTCAAGCTGGAACTGCCGGACGGCAGCGACCCGCTGCGCGGCCTGGCGCCGGTAAAGGACGACCTGTCGCTGTACTGGAAGGTCACCAATCGCGGCAAGCAGGGTATTTCGCTCGATGTGCGGACGCCCGAAGGCCGGGCGCTGTTCCTGCGCCTGCTGCCGGAGTTCGATGTGCTGGTGGAGAACTTCCGCACCGGCACGCTGGATCGATGGGGTCTGGATATCGCCACCCTGCATCGCGCCAATCCGCGCCTGACCGTGCTGCGCCTGACCGGCTTCGGCCAGACCGGCCCGTATGCCGCCAACCCCGGCTTCGCGCGGATCTTCGAGGCGATGAGCGGCTTCACCAACCTGTGCGGCGAAGCTGCCGGCGGGCCGATGCATATGAACTACCCGATCGGGGACATGGTGGCGGGGCTGTTCGGCGCGTTCTCGATTGCCACGGCGATTGCCGAGGCGCGCGGCGCGCCGGAGGGCCCGGGGCGGGAGATCGACCTGTCCGCCACCGAGGCGCTGCTGCGCCTGCTGGAGCCGCTGGCGGTGGAGTACGAGCAACTTGGGCAGGTGCGCGGGCGCTCCGGCAACCGGGCGACCTACACCGCGCCGTCGAATATGTATCGCACGGCGGACAACCAGTGGGTCTCGCTGGTGGCCTCGTCGGACGTCACGTTCCGGCGGCTGGCCAAGGCCATGGAACGGCCCGATCTGGCGGAGTCGGTCGACTATCGCCGCAACCCGGACCGCATCCGCAATATCGGCCCGCTCGACGACCTGATCGTGGCCTGGTTCGCCGCGCAGTCCTATGACGCCATCGCCACCGCGCTGAAGGCGCACGAGGTGCCGTTCAGCAAGGTCTTCACCATTGTCGATGTGATCGACGATCCCCACCTGCAGGCGCGCGAGGCCATCGTCCGGCTCGAAGACGCCGACCTCGGCACGATTCCGGCGCCGTGCGTGGTGCCGCGCTTCTCCAGCTACCAGCCGTCGCCGCCGCGCAGTGGTCCGGCCACGGGCGAGCACAACGCGGCGGTCTATGGCGCGATCGGGGTCACCGCTGCGGATCTTGCGGCGCTGAAGTCGGCCGGAGTCGTTTGAGCGATGTCAGGAGCAGCCATGCTGGAAGGCGTGCGGATCGTGGAAATCAGCGGGCTCGGCCCGGGGCCATTCTGTGCGATGCATCTGGCCGACCTCGGCGCCGATGTGATAGCCGTGGAACGGCCTGACGATGGCGCGTCGGGGCAGCCGCGCAAGCTGGTCAACCGGGGCAAGCGCTCGGTGATGGCCGATCTGAAGACGCCGGAAGGCCGCACGCTGGTGCTGGACCTGATCGCGGACGCCGACGCGCTGATCGAAGGCATGCGGCCCGGTGTGATGGAGCGGCTGGGGCTCGGGCCGGACGTGTGCATGGCGCGTAACCCCCGGCTGGTCTATGGCCGGATGACCGGCTGGGGCCAGACCGGCCCGATGGCGCAGGTGGCCGGCCACGACAACAACTACACCGCGCTGTCCGGCGCGCTCTACTACAACGGCGCGCCCGAGACGCCGCCCTCGACCGCTTTCGCCGTGACCGGGGACGTGGGCGGTGGAGCCTTGTACCTCGCCGTGGGCCTGCTGTCCGGCATCCTGCGCGCGCGGGGCACGGGCGTCGGCACGGTGGTCGATGCCGCCATCGTCGATGGTTCGGCGCACATGCTGCAACTGCTGCTGGGGGCCACGGCCAAGGGCTATATCCACGGCGAGCGCGGGCGCAACCTTCACGACAGTTCGCACTTCTACGCCACCTATCGCTGCGCGGATGGCCAGTTCATCACCGTGGGCGCCATCGAGCCGCAGTTCTACGCCTTGCTGGTGCAGGCGCTGGGGCTGGCCGATGACGCGCGTTTTGCCCGGCAATGGCAGCGCGAGGTCTGGCCGGAACTCCATCGCCATCTGACCGAGGTCTTCGCCACGGATACCCGGGAAGGCTGGTGCCGCCGGCTGGAGGGCACCGACGTGTGCTTTGCGCCGGTACTGAGCCCGGCGGAGGCCGCCGCCCATCCCCATAACGTGGCGCGCGGGGTCTATGTGGAGGCGGATGGTTTCCTGCAGACTGCCCCGGCGCCGCGCTTCGACGGCGCGGTGCGGCAGGTCGGGCATATTCCTGCCATTGGCGAGCATGCCGACGAAGTCCGGGCCGGACTGGAGCGGGGCAGCCCGTGGCTCGCCGCCGATCCGCGCTAGCTCAGGTCTCGCTCCACTGCCGCAGCAGGTTGTGATAGCAGCCCACCAGGCTGCGCCGGGCGCGTTCGTCGGCGTTGGTCTGGTTCAAGGTCTGGATGGCGTTGTCCATGTCGAACAGCAGCGCGCGCTGGCCATCGTCGCGCACCAGGCTCTGGATCCAGAAAAAGCTGGCCAGCCGGGTGCCGCGCGTGATTGGCGTGACCTGATGCAGGCTGGTGGCCGGGTAGATCACCATGTCGCCGGCGGCCAGCTTGACCTTGTGCAGGCCGTAGGTGTCTTCCACCTGGAGTTCGCCGCCGTCATAGCTGGCCGGGTCCGAGAGGAACAGCGTGGCCGAGATGTCCGTGCGCAGCTTGCGCCCGCTATGCGGGTCGATGCGCACGCTGCCATCCACATGGGCGCCGAAGGTCATGCCCTCGCTGTAGCGGTTGAACATCGGCGGATAGACGAGGTTGGGCAGCGCCGCGCTGATGAACAGCGGGTTGCGCTCCAGCGCGCTCAGGATCAGGTGCTGGCACTGGGCCGCCACCTCGGCGCGTTCGTCGATCTGCTGGTTGAACTTGACCGGTGCGCCGGAGTAGCCGGCCGTGACGCGGCCATCCACCCAGGCATCGCCGGCGTGTTCGAGTTGGGCGACCAGTACCGCGAGCTGTTCGGCGTCGAGTACCCGGGGAATGCAGACGAGCATGGCTGGAATCCTGGCGAAGGCCGCCGGCAGGGCGGCCCCGCCGGCGTTTACATGCGATAGGTGAGCGACAGCATGGCGGTACGGCCCGTGCCCGGCACCGACCGGCCGCCATCCGACTGGATCAGCGCATCGTAATACTTCTTGTCGAAGATGTTGAAGAGATTCAGGCGCACATCGTACTTCGGCTGGTGGAAGGCGATCATGCCGTCCCAGCGCACGAAGCCGCCCACCTGCACGGTGTTGGTGTTGTTGGCGTAGCGCTCGGACATATAGAACGCGCCGCCGCCCACTTCCCAGCTTGGCAGCACGGCGTAGCTGGTCCATGCCGTGGCGGTGTGCTTGGGCGTGTTGGTCGGCACCTTCCCCTGCGTGCCCGCCGCGATGCCGTTCTTGATCTCGGCGTCGAGGTAGGTGTAGCCGGCAAAGACCTGCCACTTCGGCGTGATGCGGCCGGTGACGCCGGCGCGGAAGCCGTCCACCTGGATCTTGCCGGCCAGCGCGTAGGTGGTGGCGTCGATCTGGCTGCGCGCGTTGTCCTTGGTGATGCGGAAGAGGGCCGAGGTGACCGAGAGGTTGCCGTTCAGCAGGTCCCACTTGCCGCCGGCCTCGTAGGACTTGTTCTTCTCGGGGTCCAGCGACTGCTGGCCCACCGTGCCCACCAGCTGCTCCAGCGACGGGTTGAACGACGTGCCATACGAGAGGTAGTACGACTGCTGCTCCGTAGGCTGCCAGATGCCGCCCAGCCGCACGCTGGTGAAGTTGACGGTCTGGTCGGCGTTGGCCAGCGCCGTGTTGCCCCGTGTGTTGGTGGCGTTCACCGAGTTGCTGATGCTGGCGATGTAGCGGTCATAGCGCAGGCCCGCCACCGCCTTCCACTGTTTTGTGAATTCGATGGCGTCGTTGGCGTACACGGCGACGGTGTTGGCCGAGCCGCCCTGCAGGTTGCCGGTGGCGGTCGGCACGTTGCCCGGGGAGTCCCGGTACACCGGATCGACCACCGGCGTGCAGGCCACGAAGCCCGAGGTGCCGGCGGCAGCCGTAGCGGTGGCCGGCGGGTTCAGCGGCGTGCTGCCGCAGCTGCCGTTCCGGTAGTAGTTCTGGTTGTTGTAGCCGTCGTGGCCCAGTTCCACGCCCGTGAGCAGCGTGTGCTTGATCGACCCAGTTTCGAAGGTGGCGGTCAGCTCGGTCTGGTTGAAGATCGAGTAGTCGCGGATGTTGCGGTCGTGGCTCTGCTGGCGCACGTAGAGCTGCGACAGCGGCAGGTTGGTGGTGGTCAGCGCGGTAAAGGCGCCCGCCGCGTTGATGGAGCCGACGGCGTTCGGCGCGGTCTCGCGGGCGTCCGTTTCCACGTAGTTGAACGCGGTCTGGTTGCGCAGGCGCAGGTTGGGCGAGAACTTGTGGTCGATGCCCGCCGACAGCGAGGCGATGTTCTGCCGCGTGTGGTCGTTGTTGAAGCCGTAGAACGTGTCCCGGTCCACCTTCACCGGATGGCCGTTGATGGCCGGCAGGCCGTAATCGGGCATGTCCTCGTTGTGCTGGAGCAGCGCGGACAGCGTGATCTGCGTGGACGTGCCGATGCCATAGCGCCACGACGGCGCGATGCCGAAGTCCTGCACGGTCATCTCGTCGCGCGTGCTCGGCTTGCCGTCCTGCGCCATCGCGGAGATGCGGAAGGCCGAGGTGTCGCCGGTAGGGGTGTTCACGTCAGCGGTGGCACGCACCAGTCCGTTGGTGGTGACGGAGCCGCTGACCTCGGTGGCGGCCTTCAGGGACGGCTTCTTGGTGACCTGGTTGATCACGCCGCCGGTGGAGCCGCGCCCGAACAGCATCGACGAGGGGCCCATCAGCACTTCCACCTGATCCAGCGCGAAGGTGTCGCGGTAGTACTGGCCACGGTCACGGAAGCCATCGAGGTAGATGTCGGTGCGCGCCGAAAAGCCGTTCAGGTTGATGTTGTTGCCGATCTGGCCGCCTTCCGCGCCGCCGATGGTGATGCCGGGGACGTTGCGCAGCGCATCGGTCAGCGAGCTGACGCCCTGCGATTGCATCAGCGCCTGGTTCACGATGGTGACGGACTGGGGCACGTCGCGCAGGTCGGCGGGCAGCTTGGACAGCTGGCTGCCGGACGCATTGAAGTCGTCGCGCGCCGCCGAGCCCTGGACCGTGACTTCGCGCAGCGTGGTCGGCGCGCTTTCGGTGGCAGCAGGGGCGGCTGGGGCGGCCGTGGCGGCCGGAGGCGTGGGGGCCTGCTGCGCGAACGCAGCGGGGGCGGCGGGGGCGGCGAACAGGGCCACAAGTGCGGTGGCCACGGGGGTACGGCGAATCATTGTCAGGTCCATTCGCTCCTCCGCGGTCGGGCCCGATCCGTCCTCAGCCGCCGGGCGCGATTGCGCGGGGTTCGGCTGCGGGAGGGGCATCTATCTGGCGGGCTGGCGGAATATAAATGCGAACAATTCCCATTGCAATTTGCGTTGCTGGCCCGACACAGACACGGTGAACGTATCGAGATTGTCTCTGCCTTAATACATTGTCGGCGTGGAAAATGGTGAAAGCGGCGCTTATAGTGCCGCCTGCCTGGTCCCCATATCGATTCCGAAATGCAAAACGGCCCGTTCATCACGGGCCGTATGCAGACAGGTTCCACCCGTTTGGGTGGCGCTCATCCGAAAGATTTTTATTTCAGACCTCGGAGAGGCGATCCCGGGTGCGCCGGGCGACGTCCTTGGTCCAGGGGAATGCCGACCAGTAGCGCGCGGCAAACTGCTCGACCTCGCCGCGCTGCTTCAGGGACAGGCCGATCATGTCCAGCCCCTCCAGGAACATGCGGCGGTGCCGCGCGGACAGGTCGAACGGGTATTCGCCAGCCGGGGTGCGCACCCGCATGGCGTCGACGTCGATGGTGATGACGTTGTCGCTGTCGGCATCGACATCGTTCATCAACTGCTCGATCACGTCCCGGGGCAGCATCACCAGCAGCAGGCGATTGTTCATCGCGTTCGAGTAGAAGATCTCGCCGAAGCTCGGCGCGATCACCGCCTGCACGCCGAACTGCTGGAGCCCCCACACCGCGTGCTCGCGGCTGGAACCGCAGCCGAAGTTGGCGCCGCCCACCAGGATGCGGGTGCCGGCGTATTCGGGCCGGTTCAGCACGAAATCGGGGCGCGGCTGGCCGGCGGCGTCGAAGCGGTGGTCGTAGAGCACGCCCTGGGCCAGGCCGGCCTTGTCGATGCCGCGCAGGAACTGCTTGGGGATGATCTGGTCCGTGTCGAGGTTCTCGAAGCGGATGGCTGCGCCCTTGCCGGTAAGGTGTGCGAAATCAGACATGGGAAAGCTCCAGCTTGCGGACATCGGTAATCGTGCCGGTGATGGCGGCGGCGGCGGCCATGGCCGGGCTCATCAGGTGGGTGATGGCGCCGCGCCCCTGGCGGCCTTCGAAGTTGCGGTTGGTCGTGGAGGCGCAGCGCACGCCGTCGGCCAGCACATCGTCATTCATCGCCAGGCACATCGAGCAGCCCGGCTGGCGCCATTCGAAGCCGGCGGCGGTCAGGATGTCGGCCAGCCCCTCGCGTTCGGCCTGCGCCTTCACCGTGCCGGAGCCCGGCACGACCATCGCCCGCACGCCTTGCGCCACGTGCTTGCCGCGTACCACGCTGGCCACCGCGCGCAGGTCCTCGATGCGGCCATTGGTGCAGGAGCCGATGAACACGTGCTGGATCGGCGTGCCTTCCAGCGCCGCGCCAGACGTCAGGTGGGTGTAGGCCAGGGCGCGTGCCACCGAGCGCTGCTCGGCATCGTCCATCTGGTCTTCGGGGAAGGGGATGTGGCCAGACACCGGCAGCGCCTGGTCCGGGCTGGTACCCCAGGTGACGTAGGGCTCGATGTCGCTGGCATCGAACACGTACTCCATGTCGAAGGTGGCGTCGGCATCGCTTTTCAGCGTGTCCCAGTACTGGCGGGCGGCGATGCGCTGCGCCTCGTCCATATCGGCTGCTCGGCGCAGCACGTAGTCGATGGCGGCGTCGTCCGGGGCGATCAGCGCGCCGCGCGCGGCGGCTTCCACGGTCATATTGCACAGCGTGAAGCGCGCCTCGATGCTCAGGTCACGAATCGCGGTGCCGCAGTACTCCACCACATAGCCGCGCGCGCCCTGCGCGCCGATGCGGGCGATGATCTTGAGGATCAGGTCCTTGGCCGTGGTGCCCACCGGCAGCTTGCCATCCACACGGATGCGCATGGTCTTCGCCATCCGGTAGACCAGCGTCTGGGTGGCCAGCACATGCTCGACCTCGGACGTGCCGATGCCAAAGCCCAGCGCCCCCAGCGCCCCATAGGTGGTGGTGTGGCTGTCGCCGCAGATCACCACCATGCCGGGCCGGATCATGCCGTGCTCGGGCGCCACCACGTGCTCGATGCCCTGCAGGCGGTCATTGGTGTCGAACAGCGGAATCGCGTGGCGGGTGCAGTTATCGCGCAGGTTGGTCGCCTGTAGCGCCGACGCCGGGTCCGCAATCACGCGGATCACCGTGGGATGGGTCGGGATGATATGACTGACGACCGAGACATTCTGCCCCGGGACCAGCACGCCGCGCCCTTGCTCGTGCAGGCCGGCAAAGGCCTGCGGGCTGGTGTACTCGTTCATCAGATGCAGGTCGCAGAACAGGAGGACGTTGTCCTCATCGATCCGGGCGACGGTGTGGGAGTCCACCAGCTTGTTGTATAGGGTTCGGGAAGTCATCGCTACGGTCTCTGCTTCGGTCATTCGGCGGTGATGCCGCGCTGCTTGATCAATTTGGCCCACATCGGCATTTCGCGCTCCAGGCGCTGGCGGGCGGCTTCCGGCGTGGTCGGGGTGGGCTCGAAGCCTTCCTTGACCATCCGCTCCTTGGTGGCCTGCGCGGCCAGCGCGCTGTTCAGCGAGGCGTTGAGCTTGTCGATGATGGGCTTGGGCGTGCCGGTCGGGGCGAAGACCATGAACCACGTCTCGAACTGGTAGTCGGGCAGGCCGGCTTCGGCGGCGGTCGGCACATTCGGCAGCAGGGCCGAGCGCTTGGCGCCGGTCACCGCCAGCGCGGTCAACTTGCCGCCCTGCACGTGCTGCTGGGCGGCGGAAATCACCGGGAAGCTCATGTCGACCTGTCCGGCGATGGTGTCCACCAGGGCCGGGCCGCCGCCGCGATAGGGCACGTGGACGATCGACACATTGGCGACGGACTTGAACAGTTCCGCCGACATATGGAAGGTGCTGCCATTGCCGGCGGAGCCGTAGGTCAGCTTGCCCGGCGACGCCTTGGCCAGCGCAATCAGTTCCTGCAGATTCTTGGCCGGCACCTTGTTGTTGACCACCAGCACGTGCTGCGAGCTGGCCACCATGCCGATCGGGGCCAGATCCTTCAGCGTGTCATACGGCATGCGCGGGAACAGGCCCGGGTTGATGGCCAGCGAGACGGTTTGCAGGCCGATGGTGTAGCCATCCGCCGGCGACTTGGCGACGGCATCCACGCCGATATTGCCGCCCGCACCGGCGCGGTTCTCCACCACGAGGGTGCCGCCGAGGCTCTTCGACCAGGCTTCCGAGATCAGGCGCGCGGCGATGTCGGCGCTGCCGCCGGGCGCGTAGGGCACGATCAGGCGAACCGGGCGTTGCGGGTAGGACTGGGCCGAAGCCGTACCCACGATGGCGGTGCAGGCGAGCAAGGCAGTGCAGGCGAGATGGCTGAGTTTCATGGGGTTGTCTCCTTTTGGATAGGTGTCGTTATGGCTGGCATCCTAGCATTTGCCTGCGGCGACATAATTTCGGTCGATGCACTTCATTCGTGCCTCAATTTCATGAATGCGATGTGCACCCGCGCCACACCCAAGGGCCATCCCCTAGTTGACTTCGTTTTTCATGGGCATAAAATCAGTTTCACAAACATGAAAACAGGCGCCCGTAATGCCACGCGGCGACCGATGTCATTCCCTGTTGGAGACAAGCCCTTTATGACCCAAGCTTCACCCGCATCCGGGCCGGTGTACTTCGTCCGCACCGAGGACGTTGCCGGCTACCACCCCGCCAATCACGTCGGCACGCTGAACCGCCGCATCATCGGGCGCGAGAACGTCGGCGCCACCCAACTCGAAGTCATCCACGGCACCATCGAACGCGGCAAGGGCGCGCTGCCCCACGCGCACCCGGGCATCGAACAGGTCTGCTATGTGCTGGAAGGCCGTGCGCGGGCCGAAGTCAACGGACAGTCCCAGGAACTGGGCCCCGGGGACTGCTGCTTCTTTCCCGCCGAAGCGATGCACGTCTTCACGGTGATCAGCGACGAGCCGGTCAAGCTGCTCGTGGTCTACGCCCCGCCTTACGAGGAATCGCCGGACCGCGTCATCCGTCCCGCCTGAATCCGCGCCGCCTGCCTATATATAAGAACCCGAGGAGACCTCCATGCCGACTTTCCGTGCGCGGCGCGTGCTTGCCGCCGCCATCGTGGCGTTGCCCGCGCTGGCAACGCTGTCGTTTGCCCCCACCGTCCAGGCTGCCGATAACTGGCCTAGCCGCCCGATCCGCCTTGTCGTGCCGTTTGCGGCCGGCAGCGGCACCGATGCCGTGGCGCGCATCACGGCCAAGGAGTTGGGCGATGCGCTCGGCCAGAACGTGGTGGTCGACAATCGCCCCGGCGCCAATGGCGCCATCGCGGCGGAGCTGGTGGCGCAGGCGGCCCCGGACGGCTACACGCTGTTCATGACCACCAACACCACCCATTCGGCCAATCCGTCGCTGATGAAGAAGCTGCCCTACGACCCGATCAAGGACTTCACGCCGGTCGGCCGCATGGGCAACCTGCCGTTCATGCTGGTGATCAATCCCAAGCTGCCGGTGAAGACGGTGGGCGAGTTGATTGCCTATGCCAAGGCACATCCGGGCATGTCCTACGCCAGCGGCAACAGCACTGGCATCGTGTCCGGCGCCACGTTCTCGCGTCTGGCCAAGCTGGACCTGCTGCACGTGCCTTATAAAAGCACACCGCCGGCCATGACCGACGTGATTGCCGGCCAGGTGCCGATGATGTTCGTCGACGTGGCCGCCGGCATCGCCAACGTGAAGGCCGGCAAGATGCGCGCGCTGGCCGTGACCACCGCGCAGCGCAGCCGCCTGCTGCCGGACCTGCCGCCGATTGCCGATACGCCGGAGATGAAGGGCTTCGACATCACATCGTGGAACGGCGTGTTCGCGCCGGCCAAGACGCCGCAGCCGATCGTCGAGCGGGTCAATCGCGAGCTGTCGCGCATTGCGTCGAGCAAGGAGGTGGCGCCGCGCTTCGAGGCGCTGGGCTTCGAGGCCTTCGGTCAGACCCCGCAGCAGTTCGCCGGCTTCGTGGCGGGCGAGCTGGTCAAGTGGACCAAGCTGGTGAAGGACGCCGGCATCCAGCCGGAATAACGCGAGACGCCGATGAACTTCGAAAGGACACCTGAACAGAACGCCATCGTCGAGGCCGTCAGCCAGCTATGCAGCGACTTCGGCCCCGATTACTGGGCCGGGCTGGACCAGCGCCACGCGTTTCCCGAGGCGTTCCACAAGGCGATGGCCGGCGCGGGCTGGCTCGGCATTGCCATGCCGGAGCAGTACGGCGGCGCGGGGCTGGGCATTACCGAGGCGGCGCTGATCATGCAGACCGTGTCGGCGTCCGGGGCGGGATTCTCGGGCGCGTCCGCCATCCACATGAACGTGTTCGGCCTGAACCCGGTGGTGGTGTTCGGCACCGAGGCCCAGCAGGCGGCCGCGCTGCCGCCGCTGATCGCCGGGCAGGAGAAGGCCTGCTTCGCCGTGACCGAGCCGGACGCGGGGCTCGATACCACCCACCTGAAGACGCAGGCGGTGCGCACGGCGGACGGCCGCGCCTATCGCGTGGATGGCCGCAAGATCTGGATCTCCACGGCGCAGGTGGCCACGCGCATGCTGCTGCTGGCGCGCACCACGCCGCTGGAGTCCGTCGCCAAGCCCACGCAGGGCCTGAGCCTGTTCTACACGGCGCTGGACCGCGAGCACATCGAGGTGCGCGAGATCGACAAGATGGGCCGGGGCGCCGTGGACTCGAACATGCTGTTTATCGACGGCCTGATGGTGCCGGCGGCGGACCGCATCGGCGAGGAGGGCAGGGGCTTCGAGTACATCCTCCATGGCCTGAACCCGGAGCGCATCCTGATTGCCGCCGAAGCCGTGGGACTGGGCCGCGCTGCGCTGGAGGCCGCCACCCGCTACGCCCGCGAGCGCATCGTATTCGGCCGGCCCATCGGCCAGAACCAGGGCATCCAGCATCCGCTGGCGCAGGCGTGGATGGCGCTGGAAGCCGCCGACATGATGGTGTGGAAGGCCGCCTGGCTCTACGACAACGGCAAGCCGTGCGGCGCCGAGGCCAACGCCGCCAAGTACCTGGCCGCCGAGGCCGCGCACCAGGCTTGCCAGACCGCCGTGCTGACGCTGGGCGGCATGGGCTATGCGCGGGAATACCACGTGGAGCGCTACCTGCGCGAGTCGTACATCCCGCGCATCGCGCCGGTCAGCGCCCAACTGATCATGTGCCATATCGCCGAGCGGGTGCTGGGGTTGCCGAAGTCGTACTAGTCCTATCGCGCGGGAACGCGAGAGGCGTGTCGAAAGCAGTGTCGAAAGCAGTATCGAGAAAAGCGGGAAAAGAAAAAGCCCCGGTGCACACGCGCCGGGGCTTTCTCATTGCAGGGTTTCCCACGGCCGCGCCATGACGATCGGGGAGATCTGACATCGTTGTGTGCCGCGATGCCTTTCAGCGATGAAAACGTCCGCTCATCGTTGAAAAACACAACAGCCGATGCTCATGGCGCGGCGCGCGGCGGCATATCCTTCCCATCTTCAAGCATATGCCGCGCTAGCCTGGACGACCCTGCCCGCCATCCAGACCGCGGAAAACGTTACTTCATCAATCCGTTACTTGCAGCGTTACTTGCCAAGCTCGTGGCCAATCACGCCACCCACCACGGCACCACCCACGGTGCCTAGCGCGCTGCCGTTGGTCGCTTCGTGTCCAACGACGCCGCCCGCGACGGCGCCGGTTGCCGTGCAGCCCGAGAAGGCCCAACAGCATGCGCCCACCGCGAGCGCGCCAGCCAGTCGTTTCCACATGGTTGCTCTCCTGCATTCCGCGGGCCGCGTCGCATTGCCTAGGTCTTGCTGATTTGCGATGCGGCGCTTCCGCCACGACTCAAGAATAGGCGGGGCACTGGGCGCAGCCATTCCGGCGCGCGCCGATTGGGATGTAGGAATTGTCGGACGGCGGGCGCGCCGGGTCGGCCTCGTGTCAAGCCCTCGGCAAGCGGGGCGCAAGCCGGGTACAGGTCGGATATCAGCGCGCAAGCAGGGAAAACGGGGGAGGCGGGCCTAGCGCAATCCCGCTAAAGTCTGGCCTCCATCCGCCGATAACCTTACTGATAACGGGAATTGCACGCTCGCGCGGCGCCACCCCTCAGAATTCCGGCTCTCCAAGCCACTGCTTCGTCACGCGCCACCATGATTTCCCCGAGCTACGACGCGCTTCTCGTCTTGTTTTCCCTGTTGGTGGCCATCCTCGCGTCCTATACCGCGCTGGACCTGGCCGGCCGTATCGCCACTGCGCGCGGACGCTATGCCCATATGTGGCTGGCCGGCGGCGCGGTTGCCATGGGGCTGGGCATCTGGTCGATGCATTTCGTCGGCATGCTGGCCTTCCGGCTGCCGATTCCACTGGGCTACGACCCCGCCATCACGGTGGGCTCGCTGTTGATTGCCATCGTCGCCTCGGCCTTCGCGCTGAAACTGGTCTGCCAGGAACACCTGCCTCGCCGCCGGCTGGTGATGGGCGCGCTGGTGCTCGGCGCCGCCGTGGCCAGCATGCACTACACCGGCATGGCCGCGCTGCGCATGCAGCCGGGCATCCAGTACGTGCCGTGGCTGTTCGTGCTGTCGATTGGGATCGCGGTGGTGGCGTCCGGCGTGGCGTTGTGGATTGCCTTCCGGCTGCGCCGGAACATGCCGCGCATCCACCAGCTGCGCCTCGGCGCCGCCGTGGTGATGGGCGGGGCCATCGCCGCCATGCACTACACGGGCATGGCAGCGGCCCAGTTTCCGCTCGGCAGCGTGTGCGGCGCGGCCCGGGACGGCGTGGACAGCGGCTCGCTGGCGCTGCCCATTCTCGTCGTCACGGTCTGCGTGCTGGCGGTGGCGCTGATTACGTCGGTCCTCGACATGCGGCTGGAAATGCGCACCGCCATGCTGGCACAGGCGCTCGGCGTGGCGAATAAGGAACTCGAATTCCTCGCCCTGCACGACAAGCTCACCCATCTGCCGAACCGCGCGCTGCTGGACGACCGCTTCGCGCAGGCCATCCAGGCCGGCGCCAGCCAGCATGCGCGCTTTGCCGTGCTGTTCGTCGATCTCGACGGATTCAAGGGCGTCAACGATACCTACGGCCATCACGTGGGGGACGGCCTGCTGGTGGAAATCGCCCGGCGGCTGCGCTCGGCGGTGCGCGCCGATGACACCATCTCGCGTGTGGGCGGCGACGAATTCGTGTTGCTGGTGCGCATCGACGAACCCGAGGACGCCGGCGTGATCGCCGAAGGGCTGCTGGAAGCGCTGCGCGAGACCGTGCAGGTGGCCGGCCATGCGCTGCATGTCTCGGGCAGCATCGGCATCGCCCTGCATCCGGCGGATGGGCAGGACCAGGACGCGCTGATGTCCAACGCGGACGCGGCGATGTATCACGCCAAGGCCGCCGGCCGCAACGCGTACTGCTTCTTCGAACGCTCGATGAATCACCAGGCGCGCACCCAGCAGGCGCTGATCCAGGATCTGCGCGGCGCGCTCAAGCACGGGCAGCTACAGCTGCACTACCAGCCCAAGTTCGCAGCGGCGGGCGGCGAGCTGGTCGGCGCGGAGGCGCTGCTGCGCTGGAACCATCCCGCGCACGGCATGCTGATGCCGGACCAGTTCATCACGCTGGCGGAGAAGACCGGCGCCATCGTGCCGATTGGTGCCTGGGTGCTCGACGAGGCGTGCCGCCAACTGGCCGAGTGGCACGCGCTGGGCCATACGAGCTGGTCGATGGCGGTCAACCTGTCGGCGCTGCAGTTCTGCCATGCCGGCATGGTCGAGTCGGTAGGGGAGGCGCTGGCGTGCCACGGCGTGCCGCCGGCCTGCCTGACGCTGGAGATCACGGAGTCCACGGCCATGCGCGACGTGGAGGCCAGCCTGGCCATCCTCACGCAACTGGACGACATGGGCGTGCGCATCGCCATCGATGATTTCGGTACGGGGTATTCGAGCCTGCTGCACCTGAAGCGGATTCCGGCCAGCGAGCTGAAGATCGATCGTGGCTTCGTGCGGGATCTTGCGGAGGATACGGAGGATGCGGCCATCGTGTCCGCCATCGTGGCGCTGGGCCGCACGCTGAAACTGCAGGTAGTGGCGGAAGGTGTGGAAACGGCCGCGCAGCGGACCTTCCTTGCCGATCTGGGCTGCGACGCGCTGCAAGGCTACCTGTTGGGCCGCCCGATGCCCGCGTCGCAATTTCCCGGCGTGGAGCAGGCGGGCTGAAGCCGCCTGCGCGGGAGGGAGGGGTGTCGATCAGGCGCCGCTGTCGAACGCGTCACGCGGGCCGGTAGCGCTGAACGCACCGTCCACGAACGGGCTGCGGGTGTCGTGCACGGCGCGGGCGCCGTCGGAATAGACATCGCGCGCACCCACACGGGCCCCGTCGGTGAACGGGTCGGTCGAGCGCGGCGCGGCGTTGGCGAGACCGGCGGTGCCGGCCAGTGTGGCGGCCAGCGCGGCGTAGGCGATGGTTTGTCGGATGGTTTGTCGGATGGAAGGCATAGTGAGACTCCGTTGCGTGTCCCAGGGAGGCGGGAAACTGCGTTGGGCCGCGCTGCGTGGCGCCGTTCTTGACGACGCGCACCGGGCTGATGGCGACCATGGCAGGCAGTCTAGAAGCGGGCCCCCGACGCCAAGATGACCCATCCATGACAATGCTGTCATGCAGCAATTCCAGCGGTGTGACGATGTGCCGCCGCACGAAATGCGGCGGGGGCGGAGCAAACACCCTGTAGAATCCGTACTGGCCCAGCCGTTCAGGGCCATTCCCCCAAAAAGGTCTTTCACCAGCCCGCCCATCTTGCGGCGGGCGCCGCACGATAGTCATGTCCGAGTCTGATGCAGCCAAACTAGCCGCGGTAGCGTGGATCCGCGAGCAAATGGATCGCCATGGCCTGACGTTCGACGATCTGGTCGAAGCAGGTTGCTTTGCCGATAGCGAAGACGGCGACGCCGTCACCGTGGAAACCGACGTACCCCCCACCATCGCCGCCCAACCCGAAGTTGCGCGCGTACGGGTGCTCTACCGCAATGCGATGGGGCAGACGTGGGACGGTACCGGCGAATATCCCGACTGGCTCCAGCGCGCAGTCAACGCGGGGCAGTCGATCGATTTTTATCGCGTGGACTAAGCGCCACGCGGGCAGGGTTCAGCAGTGAGGGGCCGGGCGCTCGACCGGCAGCGGGACGTAGGCCGCTGAGGTCGCGAACGCCGCCGGCGAGGCCATCGGCACTGAGTGTCGATGATGCTCAAGCGCCACACGCGGCAGTTCCGCGAGCACGGGCAGGGGCGCCGGCAGGTTGGCCGCGCTGGTCGCCTCGGTGCACTGGGCCGCTTCCGTGTTGGCGATGGCGGCTTCGGCCTCGGCCTTGATGGCCACATGCCGTTCCGACATCGACAAACCGGCCACTTCCGCTACGCTGGAGTCCATGACCGCCGCGCTGGCGCCGGAAACGGGCAGGGTGGACAGGGCAAGGCACAGCAGGGAGAGGGCAGGCAGGCGTTTCATTGCGGGATCTTGGGGGCGGCGCGCCAGACGGGACGCACAGGTGGCGTCCTTTCATCATGGCAGCCCGCATTGTACTGGGATTCCACCCGTCAGAACGCTGGCGCCAAGATGACATTCCTGCAATCTTCGCCCATTGCGTACCAACCTCGGCTAGTGTCGTGGATTCCCCCCGCAACCCATGGCTGTTGTCAGTGAATTCCCATGCGCATCCTGATTGTTGAAGACGAACCCAAGGCCGGCGACTACCTGCTCAAGGGCCTCACGGAATCAGGTTTCGTGGCCGATCTCGCCCGCGACGGCGTGGACGGCCTGGGCCACGCACGCGAGCAGCACTACGACCTGATCGTCCTCGACGTGATGCTGCCCGGCATGGACGGCTGGCAGGTGCTGCGCGAACTGCGCCGCGACAAGGACACCCCAGTGCTCTGCCTGACCGCTCGCGACGAATTGTCCGACCGCCTCAAGGGCCTGGAACTGGGCGCCGACGACTACATGGTCAAGCCGTTCGCCTTCGCGGAACTGGTGGCGCGCATCCGCACCATCCTGCGGCGCGGGCCGCTGCGCGAGAGCGAGTTCATGGAAGTGGCCGATCTCCAGATCGATGCGATCCGGCGCCGCGTCTCGCGTGCCGGGCAGAAGATCGATCTCACATCGAAGGAATTCGCGCTGCTGCAACTGCTGGCGCGGCGCCGGGGCGAGGTGCTCTCGCGCTCGCTGATCGCCTCCCAGGTCTGGGACATGAACTTCGACAGCAATACCAATGTGGTGGATGTGTCCATCCGCCGGCTGCGCGCCAAGGTGGACGACCCGTTCCCACGCAAGCTGATCCACACGCGTCGCGGCATGGGCTACGTGCTCGACGAATCGGACGAGGGCTGAGCGGCGATGGCGCGTCGCTGGCGACGAATGCTGGGCCGCCTCTCCGGCGCGCTCCCGGTTTCCCTCACGGCGTCCCTGACCACGCGGCTGGCGCTGGCCTATGGCCTGACCACGGCGCTGATCCTGGTCGGCGTGGCCGCCTACCTCTCCAGCGCGCTCGACAGCCAGCTCCAGGCGCGCGACGAGAGCGAACTGGTTGGCGAGATCCTGCTCGTGCGCCACTTGCTGCGCGAGGTGGGCGACGAAGCCGATATCCGTGCCGACACCCACCGCTTTGCCGATATCGCCATGGGCCATGAGGGCCTGATCCTCGTGGTGCGCACGCGGCAGGGCGAGCCGCTGATCACGCTGAATCCGCGCAACGAGTCGGTGCCGCCGCTGCGCGTGCTGCCGGCTAACGCCGCGCCGGACAAGGGCATGCTCCAGACCTGGTATCCGCGCAACGGCGTGCCGTCGCGCGGCATGGCGGCGCTGGGCGTGCTGGGCAATACCGACCGCGCCGTGGAGATCATCGTGCTCAGCGATGCCGGCTACCGCGTGGCGCTGATGAGCGAATACCGCAGCCAGCTACTGGGCGCGGTGCTGTGCGGCGCGCTGGTGGCGGCGGCGCTGGGCTACCTGCTGGCGCGCCGGGGCCTAAGGCCGCTGCGCCGCATGGCCGGCGACGCGGCGGCGGTGACCACCAGCCGGCTGGCTACGCGGCTGGACGTGGGCGGCGCGCCCGAGGAGCTGCGCGAACTGGCCGGCGCCCTCAACGGCATGCTGGCGCGGCTGCAGGACAGCTTCACGCGGCTCTCGGCATTCTCGGCCGATCTGGCCCACGACTTCCGCACGCCGATCAGCAACCTCGTGGGACAGACGCAGGTCACGCTGGCCCAACGCCGCAGCCCGGCCGAGTACGAATCGCTGCTCGAATCGAACCTGGAGGAATACGAGCGGCTGGCGCGGATGATCGAGAACATGCTGTTCCTGGCCCGCGCGGACAACGCGCAGGTGGCGTTGGGGGCATGCGAACTCGACGCCCGCGCCGAACTGGACAAGGTGGCCGAGTACTTCGAGGCCGTGGCCGCCGACCGCGACGTCACGCTGGCCGTGTCGGGCGTCGCCACGGTCACGGCCGACCGCACGCTGCTGCGGCGCGCCATCATCAACCTGCTCGACAACGCCCTGCGCCACGCGCCGGCCGGCAGCACCGTGCGCGTGGCGGTGGGGCGCGGTCGGCCGGGCTTTACCGACATCCGCGTGGCCAACGACGGCCCGGCCATCGCGCCGGAGTCGTTGCCGCACCTGTTCGGGCGCTTCTACCGCGCCGACCCGTCGCGCCGCAATTCAGCCACCTCCACGGGGCTGGGGCTGGCCATCGTCGATACCATCATGCGGCTGCATGGCGGCAGCGTCACCGTGCGCAGCGATGCGGTACAGACCGAGTTCGAGATCGACTTTCCGGACGCGTTGACCGGCAGCAAGGCCGGCGCATAATTGACGGCGCCCGGATCTGGGCAACCCACGTGACGTAAAGGAGACCGATATGCAGGTACAACCGTATCTCGATTTTGGTGGCCGTTTCGACGAGGCGATGGCGTTCTACGGCAAGGTGCTCGACGCCAAGGTGACGTTCCTGATGCGCTACAAGGAAGCGCCGCCCGGAGAGGCGCCCGCCTCGCCGGCCTGGGGGGACAAGGTGATGCACGCCAACATCCAGATCGGCGACAGCCAGATCATGGCCTCGGACGGCAGGGAAGGCGAGCCGTATCCCTTCTCGGGCTTCATGCTGTCCGTGGGCTACGTGCCCAACGCGGAAGGCAAGCGCATCTTCGAGGCGCTGGCCGAAGGCGGAAAGGTGCTCATGCCATACCAGAAGACATTCTGGGCCGAAGGATTCGGCATGCTCGTCGACAAGTTCGGCATGAGCTGGATGGTCAACTGCGAGCACTAAGAGCAGGCCCGGTGGCGCCCAATCCCCCGCGCCGATGCGCCCACCGGTACAGCACCGGGAGGACAAGCAGCGTCAGCGCCGTCGATGACAGGATGCCGCCGATTACCACCGTGGCCACGGGGCGCTGCACCTCGGCGCCCGTGCCGGTGGCGATGGCCATCGGCACGAAACCCAGCGAGGCCACCAGCGCCGTCATCAGCACGGGCCTCAGGCGGGTCAGGGCGCCGGTTGTGACCGCCGCGTCCAGTGGCTGGCCGCCGTCCCGCAGGGTGCGGATGAACGACAGCATCACCAGCCCGTTCAGCACCGCCACGCCAGACAGCGCGATAAACCCCACCGCCGCCGAGATCGACAGCGGCATGCCACGCAGCCAGAGCGCCAGCACGCCGCCCGTCAGCGCGAACGGAATGCCGGTGAAGACCAGCAGGCCGTCGCGCAGATTGCCGAACATGGCGAACAGCAACCCGAAGACCAGCAGCAACGCCAGCGGTACCACGATGGCGAGCCGTTGCGTGGCCGATTGCAGCTGCTCGAACGTGCCGCCCCAGGCAATCCAGTAGCCGGCCGGCACCGTCACCCCACGCTCGACGGCGCTCATCGCCTCCGGCACGAAGCTGCCGACATCGCGCCCGCGCACGTTGGCGCTGACCACGATGCGCCGCTTGCCGTTTTCGCGCGATACCTGGTTCGGCCCCGGCGCAATCTCCAGCGTGGCGATCTCGCCCAGCGGGATGTAGCTCGTGCGCACCTCGGCGCCCTTGGTTTCCGCGGCCGGCAGCGGAATCGGCAGGCGCCGCAGCGCCTCCACGTCGGCACGAATCCCTTCCGGCAGCCGCACGCCGATATTGAAGCGGCGGTCGCCCTGGTAGAACAGGCCGGCCTCCCGCCCGACCACGGCAATTGCCACGGTTTCCTGCACATCGGCCATGTTCAGGCCGTAGCGCGCGGCGCGCGCGCGGTCGATGTCTACCGTGAGCACCGGCAGCCCGGAGGTCTGCTCCACCTTGACCTCGGCGGCGCCGGGCACGCGTTGCAGCACCTCGGCGATGCGCTGGGCGGTGGCGGCCAGTACGGCGTTGTCGTCGCCATAGAGCTTCACCGCCACGTCGCTGCGCACGCCAGAGATCAACTCGTTGAAGCGGAGCTGGATCGGCTGCGAGAACTCGTAGCGGTTGCCGGGCAGCTGCTCCAGTTCGGCTGACATGGCCGTGCGCAGCGCGTCGTACGAGCGGGATGGATCGGGCCACTGGTCGCGCGGCTTGAGCATGATGTAGCCGTCCGAGATGTTGGGCGGCATCGGGTCCGCCGCGATCTCGGCCGTGCCCGTGCGCGCGAACACGCGCTCCACCTCGGGAAACTTCGCCTTGAGCCGGGTTTCGATCTGCTGCTGCATCGCCACCGACTGCGTCAGGCTGGTGCCTGGAATGCGCAGCGCCTGCACGGCGAAGTCGCCCTCATTCAGGTTGGGGATGAACTCGCTGCCGAGCCGCGTGGCCACCAGCCCGCTCAGCAGCACGGCCACCACGGCGCCGGTCAGCACCACCGGCGTATTGGCCAGCGCGCGCGACAGCGCTGGCGCGTACCAGCGGCGCGCCCAGCCCATCACGCGGCTCTCCTTCTCCGCCACGCGGTCGCCGATGCACAGCGCCACGGCGGCCGGCACGAAGGTCACCGACAGGATCAGCGCGCCCAGCAGCGCCAGCACCACGGTGTTCGCCATCGGGTGGAACATCTTCCCCTCGACGCCCGTCAGCGCCAGGATCGGCACGTAGACGATCATGATGATGAGCTGGCCGAAGACCAGCGGCCGCCGCGCCTCCCGCGCCGCCGCGAACACCTCCTCGAAGCGCTCGGCACGCGTCAGCGGCCGTCCGGCGGCCTGCCGCGCATGGGCCAGCCGCCGCACGCAGTTCTCGACGATGACCACCGCGCCATCGACGATGATGCCGAAGTCCAGCGCGCCCAGGCTCATCAGGTTGGCGCTGATGCCGGCCGCCACCATGCCGGTGAACGTGAACAGCATCGACAGCGGGATCACCATCGCCGTGATCAGCGCCGCGCGCAGGTTGCCGAGGAACAGGAACAACACCGCCACCACCAGCGCGGCGCCTTCCAGCAGGTTCTTCTTGACCGTGGCGATGGCCTTGTCGACCAGCACGGTGCGGTCGTAGACCGTCACCGCCCGCACGCCGGCCGGCAGCGACTTGTTGATCGCCACCATGCGCGCATCCACCGCGCGCGACACGGCGCGGCTGTTCTCGCCAATCAGCATGAAGACCGTGCCGAGCACTACCTCCCGCCCGTTGTCGGTGGCCGCGCCGGTGCGCAACTCCCGGCCCAGGCCCACATCGGCCAGATCCCGGATGCGGATCGGCTGGCCCTGGGCGGTGCCGACGATTACGTCGCGGATGTCGTCGATCGACTTCACCTGCCCCGGCGCCCGCACCAGGTACTGCTCGCCGCGCCGTTCGATATAGCCGGCGCCGACGTTGCCGTTGTTGCGCTCCAGCGCCTGCACCACGTGCTGGAGGGACATGCCATAGGCCGCCAGCTTCTCGGGGTTCGGCGCCACGAGGTATTCCTTGGCGAAGCCGCCGATCGTGTTGATCTCGGTCACGCCCGGCACGGTGCGCAGCTGCGGCTTGATCAGCCAGTCCTGGATCTCGCGCAGGTCCGTGGCGGTGTAGGGCGTGCCGTCCGGCTTGCGCGCGTCGGGTTCCGCCTCCACGGTCCACAGGTAGATCTCGCCGAGGCCGGTCGAGATTGGCCCCATCTGCGGCGCCACGCCGGCTGGCAGCTGCGCGCGGGCGTCCTGGATGCGCTGGCTGACCAGTTGCCGCGCGAAGTGGATATCGGTGCCATCCCGGAAGATCACCGTGACCTGCGACAGCCCGTAGCGTGACAGCGAGCGCGTCTGCACCAGCCCCGGCAGGCCGGCCATGACCGTTTCGATCGGATAAGTGATGCGCTGCTCGGACTCGAGCGGCGAGTAGCCCGGCGCCGCCGTGTTGATCTGGACCTGGACGTTGGTGATGTCCGGCACGGCGTCGATCGGCAGCCGGCCGTAGTTGTAGAAGCCCAGCGCGGCCATGACCAGCACGGCCAGCATGACCAGCCAGCGCTGGGCGATGGCGAAGCGGAGGATGCGTTCGAACATGTGTGGTCGCTCCGCTCAGTGGGCGTGCTCGGCGCCAGCCTTGCCCTGTTCGGCCTTCAGCACGAAGCTGTTGGCCGCCACGTAGCGCGTGCCGGCGGGCAGGCCGTCCGTGACCTCGATGCGCTGGCCGTCCGTGCGGCCGGTCTTGACCGTGCGCGCCGCGAAGCCGCCGGGCACCGCCACGAAGACCTGGGTGTGGCCATCGTCGGTCTGCAGGGCTTCGGCTTCGATCACCACGGGGGCGTCCACTTCGCCCGTATTGACGCTGACCGTGACGAACAGCCCGGGGCGCCAGGCCATCTCGGGATTGGCCAGCGTCACACGGGCAGTGGCCGTGCGGGTCTGCTGGCCGAGCAGGGCGCCCACGTAGGAGACCTTGCCATCGGCGGTGCCGTCGAACGCGGTGGAAGTGACGCGCACCGCCTCCCCGAGCCGCACGTGGCCGAGATCCTTCGGCGCGATCACGAATTCGGCCCAGACCGTGGTCAGGTCGGAGAGGGTGAAGACGGCGGTGTCGGCGCCCACGGCTTCGCCCAGCGACAGGTGTTTCTCGACCACGATGCCGTCGAACGGCGCGCGCAGCTCGAAGCGGTTGATGCCGTCCGACGAAGGCTTCGCGCCGATGGCGGTCAGCTTCTGCGTGGCGTTGCGCACGGCGATTTCGGCTTCCTGCAAGGCGGTGCGGGCGGCCAGGTAGTCCTGCTCGGCGGACACCTTGTCTTCCCAGAGCCGCTTCTCGCGCGCGAAGGTGCTGCGCGCCAACTCCAGCCGGCGCTGGCCGGCCAGCCATTCACTGCGCAGTTCGGACAACTGCGTGCTGGCGAAAACCGCCAGCAAGTCGCCCTTCTTCACCCGCTGGCCGAGGTTGGCCGCGACCGCCTCCGCCACGCCCGCCACGCGCGGCACCACGTGGGCGGTGCGATCCTCATTGAAGCGGATTTCGCCCGGGAACTGCACCGTGCTGCGGATGCGGCCCGGGCCGGCGGTACGTAGCACGAGGTTGGCGTTGGCGATCTGCTCGGGGGTCATGGCGATCAGGCCGGGGGCGGCGGCTGGGGCCTGAGGCGCCGAGGCGGCGGGTGCCTGATTGCCGTGGTCGCCGTGATCGCCGTGATCGCTGTGGCTGCCGTGGCCGTGGTCGTCGTGCGAACCGCTCTCGCGGCCCACCAGCAGCAGCGCCAGCGCGGCGATCAGGCCGCCGATGACGATGGCCGCGATGGCCATGCCTTGTTTTCGTGTGAGGGTCATGGGAAAGCCTTGCGGCGCGTCAGCGGCCGAGAATGCGGTCGATCGTGGTGGCGGCCTGCCAGGCATTGGCCACCACGCCGAGATAGCGGATGCGCGCCTGGAACAGCGTGCGCTGGGCGTCCAGCACTTCGAGATAGCTGAATTTGCCGGCCTCGAAGCCCTGCGTGGCGGCCTGATAGGCGCGCTGGGCGGCAGGGAGCACGGTGTCGCGTAGCGTCTGCGCCGAGCCGCGCGAGACGGCGAGCTGGCTGGTGGCCTGTTGGAGGTCGTGGTCCAGCCGGAGCCGTGTGGCGCGATAGGTGTCCGCCGCCTTGTCGGCCTGCCGGATCGCGGTGTAGAGGTTGCCCTGGTTGCGATCGAACAGCGGCAGCGGAATCGCCACGCCGAGCACCGGGTAGTAGCCACGGTCGGAGGCGTTTTCGCGCTTGGCGCCAAGGCTCAGCGTCACATCGGGATACTGGCGGCTGCGCTCCACGTTGATTTCGGCCTGCCGGCGCGCCAGTTCGCGCTGGCTGGCCACGGTGGCGGGCGCGGCGTCGAGCGCTTCGCGCAGGACGAGGGCGTCCGGGCGCGCGGGCAGCGTATCGAGGCTGCCGTCCGCTTCGGCGAACTGGGGCGACGGGTTGCCCCACAGCGTGGCCAGCGCCTGCCGCGCGGAGACAAGCGCCGCATCGGCCTCGGCGCGCTCGAGTTCGGCATTGGCCAACTCCACGCCGGCCTTGGTTTCTTCCACCGGCGAGACCTTGCCGGCCGCCACGCGGCGCGCGGCCACGTTGGCGCCGCGCCTGGCGATGTCGACGGCACCCGCTGCCAGCCGCACGCGCTCCTGGGCCACCAGCACGTTGAAGAAGGCGCCGATGACGCTGGCGCGGAGGTCGGCTTGCGTAGCTTCCAGCTGCGCTTGCGCCAGTTCACGCGTGCGCTGGGCCACGCCGATCCGCGCGGCGCGCTTGCCGCCCAGCTCCACCGGCAGGTTCATCTGCGCCGTGGTGGTGCGGGTGGACTGGCGCGTGTCTTCCATCAGCACGGCCACTTCGGGGTTCGGTATCACGCGCGCCTGGGTGATGCCGCCTTCGGTGGCGTCAAGCTCGTGGCGCGAGGCGGAGAGCGTGGGGTTCTGCGCGATGGCCAGCGCCAGCGCGGTTTCCAGCGTCAGCGGGCCGGGTGGCTCCTGGCCGGCAGGCGGCGACACAGGTGGCAAGGCAATCTGCGCGGCGGCATGGGGCAGGAGGCCGCACCACGCCAAAGCGGCGGCCGTTGCCCAGGGCAATACAAGGTTTCTCATCGAATTTCACCGTTGCAAACAGGGAAAATCGGCGAGACGTCAGGAGTCAGGGAGGAGATTGTCCGCGTCTCGCCGCTCAGGCGGGACGGGACCACTGAGGCCGGTCTGGGACGGAGGCGGGAATCGAGCCGAAGCCCGCGACGCGCGGCAGGTAGCGCACGGTGACGAAATGGTAGCTGCCGGGCAGGATGGCCTGCGCGATCACCCCGTGCGAACCGGGGAAGTGGCAGGCGGCGCAGTCGGCGTCGGGCAGTTTCGGGGCCGGCTTGGCGGCGTCCTGATGGGCATCGGCGCCGGGATGCACATGGCTGTGATGCCCGATGTGCCAACTGGCGCCGTTCGCCGGCATGCGCTCCTCATGGGCGCAATACGCCGCAGCACCGGCCCAGGCGAACTGGATCGGCAGCAGGATGGCGAGAAAGACGAGGAGCAGGCGACGCATGGCGGCCGATTATACGGGGCTGCCGCGCGGGCGCACGTGACAACCGTGTCATCTGTGGGGATTCGCCCCGAAGGGTTGACCTTGTAGCGACTACAGGGTCTTCAATGACATCCATATCAGACCAACGCTCACCGCCATGGCTCGCCATACCGACGATCACGTGATGCCTCATGCACATGCGCACGACCACGATCATGCCCACGATCATGCCCACGATCATGGGCATGCGCATGCCCATGCCCCTGCCGCCGAGCACGCCTGCTGTGGCGGCGGTTGCGGTACGGCAACGGTGTCGATGCCGACGCCCATCCGTAAGCCGAAGGCGGCCCCGGCCGGTACGCGCTCGGCCGCCTACCGCATCGAGGCCATGGATTGCCCGACCGAGGAAACGCTGATCCGCAACAAGCTTGGCGGCATGGCCGGCGTGGCTGCGCTCGACTTCAACCTGATGCAGCGCGTGCTGACCGTCCACCACACGCTGGATTCGACTGACGGCGTGGTCAAGGCGATTGCCACGCTCGGCATGCACGCCCAGCCGCTGAATGCCGACACCCAGGCAGATGCGCCGGTCGCCGCCCCCGAAGCGCCCAAGCCCTGGTGGCCGCTGGCGCTGGCCGGCGTGGCCGCGCTGGGCGCCGAGGTGGCGCACTGGTTCGAATGGGGCACGCCGCACGCGCCCGCCGTGCTGGCGCTGGCCGCCGTGCTGGTATCCGGTCTCGCCGTCTATCGCAAGGGCTGGATCGCCATCCGCCACGGCAACCTCAATATCAATGCGCTGATGAGCATCGCCGTCACCGGCGCCATGCTGATCGGCCAGTGGCCCGAGGCGGCGATGGTGATGGTCCTCTTCGCGCTGGCGGAGCGCATCGAGGCCGCCTCGCTGGACCGCGCGCGCAACGCCGTGCGGGGGCTGATGGCGATGGCGCCCGAGCAGGCCACCGTGCAGCAGCCGGACGGCACCTGGCTGGCCGTGATGGCGCGCGACGTGCCCGTGGGCGCCGTGGTGCGGCTGCGTCCCGGCGAGCGCGTGGCGATCGATGGCCGCGTGCTGCGCGGCCAGTCCGCGCTGGATCAGGCGCCGATCACGGGCGAGAGCGTGCCGGTCGACAAGACCGTGGGGGATCCGCTGTACGCCGGCTCGATCAACCAGTCCGGCGAACTCGAATACACCGTGACGGCCCCGGCCAGCGATTCCACGCTGGCCCGAATCATCCACGCCGTGGAGGCCGCGCAGGGCAGCCGCGCGCCCACGCAGCGCTTTGTCGATCAGTTCGCGCGCATCTACACCCCGGTGGTGTTCGCGCTGGCCGTGGCCGTGGCGGTGGTGCCGCCGCTGCTGCTGGGCGGCGCCTGGCTCGACTGGATCTACAAGGCGCTGGTGCTGCTGGTGATTGCCTGCCCGTGCGCGCTGGTGATCTCCACGCCGGTGACCATCGTCAGCGGGCTGGCCGCCGCCGCGCGGCGCGGCATCCTGATCAAGGGTGGCGTCTATCTGGAACAGGGCCGGCACCTGAAGTGGCTGGCACTCGACAAGACCGGCACGCTCACGCACGGCAAGCCGGTGCAGACCGATGTCGGCCTGCTGGCGGATGACCTGCCGCAGGCACGCGCGATTGCGGCGAGCCTGGCCGCGCGCTCCGACCACCCGGTCTCGCGGGCCGTGGCTGTGGCGGCCGAAGCGGAAGGCATCGCCCCGCTCGCCGTGGACGATTTTGCCGCGTTGCCGGGGCAGGGCGTGCGCGGCAGCGTGGCGGGCGTGACGTATTTCCTCGGCAACCATCGCCTGATCCACGACCTCGGCGCGTGCTCGCCGGCGCTGGAGGCCCGGCTGGAGGCGATCGAGCGGCAGGGCAAGACGCTCGTCCTGCTGGCGTCCGCCGGGGCGGATAGGGCGAACCCGCGCGCGCTGGCGCTGTTCGGCGTGGCGGATACGGTGCGCGACACCAGCCGGCAGGCTATCGAGGCACTCCACGCGCTAGGCGTGAAGACGCTGATGCTGTCCGGCGACAACCCGCACACGGTGCAGGCGATTGGCGCGGCAGTGGGGATCGACGAGGTGCGCGGCAATCAGCTGCCGCAGGACAAGGCGGACGCCATCGCGGCGCTGGCCGGGCAGGCGCACGGCGGCGGCGTGGGCATGGTGGGCGATGGCATCAACGACGCCCCGGCACTGGCGCGCGCCGACATCGGCTTCGCCATGGGCGCGGCGGGCACCGACACCGCCATCGAGACGGCCGATGTGGCGCTGATGGACGACGACCTGCGCAAGATCCCCACCTTCGTGCAGCTTTCCCGGCGCACGGCGGCCATCCTCAAGCAGAACATCGCGCTGGCGCTGGGCATCAAGGCGGTCTTCCTCGTACTGACCGTGATGGGCCTGGGCACGATGTGGATGGCCGTGTTCGCCGACATGGGCGCCAGCCTGCTGGTGGTGTTCAACGGGCTACGGCTGGCGCGGGGCGTGCGTTCGTGAACCTGTCCTCCAGTTCGTAACCGGTACTGCGCCCGCCGCCGTCTGTTTTTCGCAGCACGCCGCGCGTCAGCAAGTCGTTGATATCCCGCAGCGCCGTGTCAGGGGAACATTTGGCGATGGCCGCCCACTTGCTGCTGGTGAGCTTGCCGTCGAAACCATCGAGCAGTCGGTTGAGAAGCTTCACTTGCCGCTCGTTCAACGGCAGCATCGCCCAGTGACGCCAGAAGCGCGCCTTGGCCAGTACCGCGTCAAGGTTCAGGTGGGCGTGGTCGACTGCACGGTGGAGGGCGTTCAGGAACCACGTCAGCCACTCGGTCACCTCCTTCGATCCCCGCTGCGTCCGCTCCAGGATGTCGTAGTAGGCCGCGCGCTCGCGCTGGATCTGCGCCGACAGGCTGTAGAAGCGCTGCGAGGTGCCCTCGGCGCGCGCGAGCAGCAGGTCGCCGATGGCACGCGCGATGCGCCCGTTGCCGTCATCGAACGGGTGCATGGTGACGAACCACAGGTGACCCAGCCCCGCCCGGATGAGGGGAGGGTCCTTGGGCGCTGCATTGAACCATTTGAGGAACAGGTGGGACTCGTCTTCGAGTTGATCGGCCGGCGGCGCCTCGAAATGCACGCGCTGGCGGCCAATGGGGCCCGAGACGACCTGCATCGGCCCCCTGGCGTCGTCGCGCCAACGGCCAGTGTTGATCGAGGACAGGCCAGAGTATCCGGTGGGAAACAGCGCGGCGTGCCAGCCGAACAGGCGTTCCCGTGTCATGGGCGCCATGCTGTTGGACGTGGCATCCAGCACCATTTCCACGACGCCCTCGACATGGCGATCCACCGGAGCCAGCGCGCCAATGTCCACCCCAAGGCGACGGGCGATGGAGGAGCGCACCGATTCCACCTTCAGGTGCTCACCTTCGATCTCACTGGTCTTGACCACATCATCCGTGAGCGCGGCCAGGCTGGCCTGATCGCGCAGGGCGAGGCCAAGATCGGTCAGGCGCCCAAGCAGCACGCCTTGGGCACGGCTGACGTCGGCAATGGGCTGCGCCAGCGCATTGAGGTCGTAGCGCCAGTGCGTCCAGCCGGATGCCTGCCAGATATAGGTGTAATCGCCGCGTTTCATGCGGAGATTATGGCTGCTAATCTCCGCATCCGCAACTTATTCGCCGCAGGATATGCGGAGATTAGGGGGGCTAATCTCCGCAAACCTACGGCTGGATGATCAATTCCCCGCTGCGGCCGGCAATCTCGCCCCAGGTGACGGGGAGTTGCGGCAGGTCGGTGCGGTCGAGGTGGCGGTAGTAGGTGGCCATCGACACGAGGTCGTGGCCCTGCGCGCGCCAGCCGGCCAGCAGGCGCTCGAACACGGGTGCCAGCTTGCCGCCTTCCAGCTCCGTGTGGAGCGTGAAAATGTGATCGCCGGGGCCCTCGGTCAGGCGCAGCAGCGCGTGGTGGACGTTGTCCTCGGTGAGGTCGTCCACGCCGATCAGCTCGTCGAGCGTGGGGAGCGTGGTCGGCATCTGCACGTGGCGGCAGGGCTTGCCCGCTACGGTGGGAATGTACGGCGCGGTGCCGCGTCCGTCAGAGGCGTAGGCCATGCCCCAGTCGTCGATCTGCAGGAAGGCGTCGTCGTTCATTTGCCAGCCCGCCGCGCCGTGCGTGGTGGGCGGCGTGCCGAAGACCTCGACGAAGCGGCGGTGTGCGTGCTGCATCTGGCGGCGAGTCCAGGCGGCGTCGCGCGTGCGTACGTTGTCCTGCCAGTAGACGTGGTCCCAGGTGTGGATGCCGCACTCGTGTCCGGCCGCAGCGGCGGCGCGCATCTCGGCGGCGCCCTTGCGGCCGATGTCGGGCCCCGGCAGCAGCACGCCGTACATCAGCGTGCGCAGCCCGTAGTTGGACACCACCGACGTGCGCGACACCTTCTTCAGGAAGCCGGGGCGGAACACGCGCCGCAGCGCCCAGCCCGTGTGGTCCGGGCCGAGGCTGAACAGGAACGTGGCCTCCGCCTGCACGGCGGCGAGCATCGACAGCAGCTTGGGCACGCCTTCGCGGGTGCCGCGCAGCGTGTCCACATCGACTTTCAGGGCAATGCGTGCCATGCCGTGCTCAGTGCGAGGCGTCGACCAGCGTACGCGCTTCCACCACCTTGTCGCGGTAGGCTTCGAAGATGCGGCGCAGCGCCTGCTCCATGTTCAGCTTCGGCTGCCAGCCCAGTTCTTCCATCGTGTTGTCGATCTTCGGCACACGGTGCTGCACGTCCTGGTAGCCCTTGCCGTAGAACTCGCCCGACGACGTTTCCACGATCTTGGTCTTGCGGGCCTCTTCGGCGTACTCGGGGTAGTCGGCGGCCATCTTGAGCATCATCTCGGCCAGTTCGCGCACCGAGTGGATGTTGGCCGGGTTGCCGATGTTGAAGATCTTGCCGCTGGCCACGCCGTTCTTGTTCTCGATGATCTGCATCAGGGCCGAGATGCCGTCCGAAATATCGGCGAACGCGCGCTTCTGGGCGCCGCCATCGACCAGCTTGATCGGCTCGCCGCGCACGATATGGCCCAGGAACTGCGTCACCACGCGCGAGGAGCCTTCCTTCGACTCGAAGATCGAATCCAGCCCGGCGCCGATCCAGTTGAACGGGCGGAACAGCGTGTAGTTCAGCCCTTCCTCCATGCCATAGGCGTGGATCACGCGGTCCATCAGCTGCTTGGAGCAGGCGTAGATCCAGCGCGGCTTGTTGATCGGGCCGTAGACCAGCGGGGACGCTTCCGGGTCGAACTCATCGTCGGCGCACATGCCGTAGACCTCGGAGGTCGACGGGAACACCAGGTGCTTCTTGTACTTCACGGCCGCGCGGACCATCGGCAGGTTGGCTTCGAAATCGAGCTCGAACACGCGCAGCGGGTGACGCACGTAGGTGGCCGGGGTGGCGATGGCCACCAGCGGCAGCACCACGTCGCACTTGCGGATGTTGTACTCGATCCACTCCTTGTTGATGGTGATGTCACCTTCGAAGAAGTGCATGCGCGGATGGCTCACCAGGTCGCCGAGGCGGTCGGAGGCCATGTCCATGCCGTAGACCTCCCAGTTGGTGGTCTCGAGGATGCGGCGCGTGAGGTGATGGCCGATGAAGCCGTTGACACCAAGAATCAGGACCTTTTTCATCGGTTTTCCTCTCTGGACTGTGCAGTTGCGATGATGGATTGAAGGGCAGAAACGGTAACCGGCGCGGCGTGATCGGCGGAGGCGCCTTCCAGCAGCGTACGGATATGCAGCATGCCGCCGTCGCCGCAGACGGCGACGATGCGGTCATCGATCACGCGCAGCCCCTTGGGCTGCAGCGGGACCGATGGCAGGGCAGGGATACGGCGCGCGGCGGCCACGATCAGGCGATGGCCGTCCAGCTCGGTGAACGCGCCCGGGTAGGGCGGCGCCACCGCGCGAATCAGGTTGTAGACGGCGGAGGCCGGCTGGTGCCAGTCGATGCGACCGTCCTCGGGCTTGCGGCCCGAGAAGTAGCTGCCATCGGCCAGCCGATTGGGACGCTTGGGCGTATGGCCGCTCATCATGGCCGGCAGGGCGCGCCAGAGCGTCTGCTCGGCGGCGACGGTGACTTTCTCAAAGACCTCGCCGGCGGTGTCGTCGGGCAGGATCGGCACGGCGGTCTGGTCGACGATATAGCCGGCGTCCGGCTTGGCTTCCATCGCGTGCAGCGTGGCGCCGGTCTCGGTCTCGCCGTGGATCACCGCCCAGTTCACCGGCACGCGGCCGCGATACTTCGGCAGCAGCGAGCCATGCATGTTGAACGCGCCCTGCGGCGCGATGGCCAGCACCTCGGCCGGAATCATCGCCCGGTAGTAGAACGAGAAGATGACATCGGGCCGGGCGGCGCGCACGGCCTCGGCCAGTGCCGGGTCGGTCGGATCTTCGCCGTGCAGGAAGGGGATGCCCAGCTCCACGGCGGTATCGGCCACGCGGCGGAACCAGATGTTCTCGTCGGGCCGATCACGATGGGTGATCACCAACGCCACGTCCACGCCCCGCGCGTGCAGCACGCGCAGGCAGCGGTCGCCAACGTTGTGGTAGGCGAAGACTACCGCGCGCACGATTCCTCCACGGCGGTCTGGTCCGCCGGCGTCCGGAGCGGGTCACGCTCGAGCACGGCCTGGATGCGGTAGCGCGGGCGGTCGCGCACTTCCTGGTAGATCCGGCCCACGTATTCGCCAAGCAGGCCGATGCCGAACAGCATGATGCCGACCAGGAAGAAGTTCAGGGCGAACAGGGTGAACACCCCCTGCACTTCCGAGCCGAGCAGGAAGCGCCGAATCAGCAGCACGACGAACAGGCCCGCCGAGGAGATCGACAGCAGCGTGCCAATCGCCGAGAACCACTGCAGCGGCACGATCGAGAAGCCGGTAACGAGGTCGAAGTTGAGGCGGATCAGCTGGTAGAGCGAATACTTCGACTCCCCCGCGAAACGCTGCTCGTGGCCGACCTCGATCTCGACCGGATTGGACGAGAACGTGTACGCCAGCGCCGGGATGAAGGTGTTCACCTCGCGGCAGGCGTTGATCGTGTCGATGATGTTGCGGTCATAGGCGCGCAGCATGCAGCCCTGGTCCGTCATCTTGATCTTGGTGATGCGCTCGCGCAGCTGGTTCATCGCGCGCGACGCATAGCGCCGGAACGCCGTGTCGTTGCGCTGGCGGCGAATCGTGCCCACGTAGTCATGGCCCTCGCGCATGGCGGCCACCAGGCGCGGGATTTCCTCGGGCGGGTTCTGCAGGTCCGCGTCCAGCGTGATGACGATGCGCCCGCGCGTGTGCTCGAACCCGGCCAGGATGGCCATGTGCTGGCCAAAGTTGCCGTTGAACAGCACCACGCGCGTGACGTCCGGACGCTTGTGGAACTGCGCCGCCAGGATCTGCGGGGAGCGGTCATGGCTGCCGTCATTGATGAAGATCAGCTCGTACGACTCGCCCATGGCGTCCATCGCCGGATAAAGGCGATCGAACAGCGCCTGCAGGCCGTCCTCCTCGTTGTAGACGGGGACGACGACCGAGACCTCGACGGGGCTTAGAGAGAAAGGCGTTTGCATGTTTCGCTGAGAGTTGCGCATACCCGCTCCACGTCGGTGGCATGCATGGCAGGAAACAGCGGCAGCGTGACGATGCCGCGTCCGATGCGCTCGGCGTGGGGCAGCATGCCTTCGCGCCAGCCGAGTGAGCGGTAGTGGGTAAACAGGTGGATGGGCGGATAGTGGACGCCCGTGCCGATGCCTTGCTCGCGCAGCGCCTCCATCACGTGGCGGCGCGCTTCCGCCGGGCCGCCGCGCAGGCGGTCCGTGGGCAGCACCACCTGGAACATGTGCCAGTTGGTGGTGGCGCCGGCGGGGTCCAGCGGCAGCGGCAGCTCGATGCCGAGATCGGCCAGCCCCGTGTCGGCGGCGCAGCGGAAGTAGGTCTCGGCCAGCGCGGCGCGCTTGGCGGTGATGGCGTCCAGCTTCGGCAGCTGCGCCAGCCCGATGGCGGCGTTGACGTCGGTCAGGTTGAACTTGCCGCCGGGTTCTTCCACGTCCATGCCGTCCATGCCGGTGCGGATCACGCCTTGCAGGCGCAGGCGCTCGGCACGCAGGGCTTCCTCGGGCGAGTTCAGCACGAGGCAGCCGCCTTCGATAGTGGTGATGTTCTTGTTCGCCTGGAAGCTGAAGCTGGCCAGGTCGCCGAACGCGCCGATGCGCTGGCCGCGCCAGCGGGAATCGATGGCCTGGGCGGCGTCCTCGATCACGCGCAGCTGGTGCTTGTCCGCGATGGCGTAGAGCCGGTCCATGTCCACGGGCAGGCCGGACAGGTAGACCGGCATGATCGCCCGCGTGCGCGGCGTGATGGCGGCCTCGACGGCGTCCAGGTCAAGGTTGCGGGTGCGCGGGTCGATATCGACGAACACCGGGCGGGCGCCCACGGCGAGGACCACGTTGGCCGTGGCCACCCAGGTGATCGACGTGGTGATGACTTCGTCGCCCGGGCCGATATTGGCCACGCGCAGCGCGATCTCCATCGTGGCGGAGCCGTTGGCGAACGTCCGCACCGGCCGGCCGCCGAACACATCGGACAGCGCCGCTTCAAACGCCTGCATCTTCGGGCCGGAAGTGATCCATCCGGAAGCAAGCACCTTGCCAACCTCGGCAATGGTCTCGGTGTCGATCTCGGGCCGCACGAACGGCAGGAAGGGCTGGGCTGCGGTAACGGTCATGGTTCTTTGTGGGGCACGGGGGCTCAGGCGCGTACGCTCAGGATCGTGCAATCAGGAAGACTCCGGCCAGTATCAGCAGGATGCCGGCTACGCGCAAGGGACCAATCATCTCGCCGAACAGCCACCACGCCGCCAGCGCGTTGACCACGTAGCCCAGCGACAGCATGGGGTAGGCGATGGACACGTCCACGCGCGACAGCCCGACGATCCACACCGCCACGCTGACCACGTACAGCGTCAGGCCGCCGATCACCGGCCATTGCGTCAGCACGCGGAACGCGGTGGTGAACAGCGTGGCGCGGTCCAGCGTGATGGCGCCCACGGCATTGGTGCCGGCCTTGAGCAGCAACTGCGCGGCGGCGTTGAGCATCACGCCGGTGAGGATGAAAGCGAAAGTCGAAAGCGTCATGACGCGGGCTTGGGTTCCGGAGTGCCTGCCGGTGCCGGGGCACCGGACGGCGGAAAGTTGCTGACCACGACGCGCCGGCTATCGCGCGCCACCACATGCATCGGGACCTGCCGTGCCGACAGCTCGTCGTAGAGGCTCGGGTCCATGATGCCCAGCGCGGGCTGGCCGTCGCGCCAGCGCGCGATGAACTGGTCCAGTGTGGGAATCCACTGGTCCGGGGCCTGCTGCACGCCAAATTCAAGCTCATCGGGCTCCTCCACCATCGTCAGCGGATGTCCCAGGTAGAACGGCAGGGTATGGTCGAGTACCCGCACGCCGTACAGGGGCATATCGTCTTTCAGCACGGCACGGATGGCGGGCACCAGATCCACGCCGGACGCCCGCCGGCCCATCACTTCATGGCCCATCAGGCCGATGGTGCAGGTCAGGAACATCGCCAGCGCACACGCCGTGATGCTGGGGAACAGGCCCCTTGACTGCAACAGCTTGCGCGCCAGTATCGTGCCGCCCAAGAGTACGGCAAACGCGACGCCCGTGTACACGGCAAACGTGCGGAAGACCTCGTTTGGATTGGACGGGCGATGCAGCGTGGCCACATACGGCGTGGCCAGCAGGCCCACCACGGCCAGCGCCATCAGCGCGTTGACCTGGCGTTGCCAGGAGCGCTCGGTGATGTCGTCCAGCGCCACGCCGGCCAGCATCGCCAGCGCGGGGAAGATCGGCACGATGTAACCGGGCAGCTTGGAGCCGGACATGCTGAAGAAGACGAAAATCGCCACGGCCCAGATCAGTGCCATCAGCGCGGGCTGGAACGGCTTGCCGCCGGCCCCGCGCGCGGCCCCGGCGCGCTCGCGCACGGCGGTCCACATGCGCGGCGTCAGGCCCAGCCACGGCAGGAAGCCCAGCAGCAGCAGCGGCACGAAGTAGAACGGCGTGCCCTTGCGCGCATGCACGGTGGACGTATAGCGGTCCCAGTGCTCGTGGATAAAGAAGAAATGGGGGAATTCGGGGTTGCGCGAGGAAATCAGCCAGAACCACGGCACCGTGACGACCAGCATGACGACGATGCCGGACACCAGATGCAGGCGCCGCCACAGCGCCAGATCGCGCGTGATCAGCGAGTAAACCACGAGGACCAGGCCCGGCAGCGCGATGCCGACCAAACCCTTGGTCAGGATGGCGACGCCCATGGCGACCCAGCAGGCCAGCATCCAGCCGCGCCGGGCGGCGGGCGTGGCGTCCGGATGCTGGGCAAGCATCATGCAGGCCAGCACGCACGCGAGCGCGCCGGACAGCGTCATGTCGAGGGCGTTGAAGTGGCCGGCGATGCTCCACATCGGCGCCGCCAGCAGGGCCAGCCCGGCCAGCAGGCCGGCACGCGCGCCGAACCAGCGCGTGGCGGCGAGCACCGTGACGCCCAGCCCGAGGATGCCCGAGAGCGCCACGCACAGCCGCGCCTGCCAGTCGCCCACGCCGAAAGCCTCGTAGGCCAGCGTGGTGACCCACATATGGAACGGGGGCTTCTCGAAGTACTTCAGGGCGTTGTAGTGGATGGTCACCCAGTCGCCGCTGGCGAACATCTCGCGCGAGATTTCCGCGTAGCGGCCTTCGTCCGGCTTCAGCAGGTGCCGGAAGTCGAGCGTGCCGAACCAGACCAGCAGGATTGCGATGACGACCAGGGCAATCATGCCGACGGGTAGCCCGGCATAGCGCGAGGGCGTGGAACTACGCATAACTCTCCTGAAATGGCCGGCGAACCGGAAGCGATGTGGCCCCGGTTGTGCAGCAGACACCACACAACGCCGCAGGGCCGGATTCGGTGGACACGCATTCCCCGCCGCGGTGAGAACCTCGCGGAAGGGCAGGGGTTCCCCTGGAACGACCGGCCATGGCCGATTTGCTCCCCCGTCCGGTCGCCAAATTGGCGCGCAATGTTAGCACGACGCGCCGGTGCCGCCGCCGGCCAGGATTCCCCATGTGCCGGATTCGCGTAATACTGGCGGCTGCACCGCGCCACGATCAGTCCCGGCAGGCCGGTTTGTCGAATCCTCAGGAAACTACGATGAAAACGGCCCTGATGTCCGGTCTCTGTTTCAGCCTGCTCACAGTGGCGAATGGAGCACATTCACAGGCATCGGAGCCGACTGCCGAAATCGCCCAGATTGCTCAGACCGCCCCGGCCGCCCCGGCCGCCCCGGCCGCCCCGGCCGCCGACGCCGCGCCCGTGGCCGGCATGTCCCCCGTGCCCATGCCGGCCGGTGCAGCCTTGTGCGACGCCCCGTGGTTCCGCTCCGGCTCCCGCGTGCAGATGGAAGGCGACGGCGAGATGCCGATGTCGATCACCATGACGCTGCGCGAGGTGATGCGCACGGCGCGCGGCTGCAGCGCCCAGCTCGAAGTGCGCTCCAAGTCGGCGCTGTCGGCGCTGATGGGCCCCCCGGTGGTGATGGACCAGGTGCACGAGATCAATATCGACCGCAGCAGCGCGACCATGCGCACGCGCATCGACAGCCGCAACGCGGTGATCAACGCCCGGGCCCGATATGCGCGGATGTTCGGCGAGGCGTCGTTTACGGGTAGCGGCGTTTTCAACTATGCCGGCGTGGAGATCAAGGAGGGGGCGATGCTCGAGGGCGAGACCTTCCAGTCGAGCGTCTCGCTGAAGATCTATCCGCTCGGCGCCGACGAGGTGGTGGGCACGATGCAGGCCCTGCATGCGTCGATCATCGTCGGCTCCCGCATGGTGGGGCGACGCCAGATGATCAATACCGTGATGGGACGCAAGGAGTGCATGCCCATCACTTATGAGAAGCGCACCTCGCTGGGCCCGTTGATGGTGGGCGACGAGATCCTGCAGCTGGAGCCGAGCGTGCTGCACGTCACCGACTGGTACTGCCCGATGGAGGCCTTCGTGCTGCGCACCGAAGTCCGCCAGAACAACAAGGTCCAGCGCGTGGACGTGACCGGGCTGGAAATGCTGGACCCCGAGGCCCCGGCGGAGCGCTGACACCCGCATCCGGCCAATAAAAAACCCCCCAATGTCTTGGGGGGTCTGTTTCCGCACGGGAAGATCCGTGACCGGCCAGCGGCCAATCAGTTGCCCTGCGTGGGCTTCTTGGTGGTCTTCTTGGTCTTGTCCTTCTTCGGCTGGCCCGACTGATCCACCAGATCCGCACGGGTGCTCTTGTTCGCGCCCTGGCTGTACGGGTCGAACTTGTCGCCGGACTTCGCACCCTGGCTGTAGGTGTCGAATTTCTCGCCGGACTTCGCGCCTTGCGAGTACGGGTCGAACTGCTTCTTGTCCTGTGCGATGGCCGCCACGGAGGCGGTAGCAAGGCCCAGCGCAACTGCGGTGGCGATGATCTTGTTCATGGGATCTCCTGAGTGGTGCCGCCTTCCGGCGGTTCGCGTTGTGCGGGCTTACCGGCCAGTAAACAGCATGTCAGCCCGCTCGGGCCAGTGTGTCCAAGGCCGGTGAAGCCGTCAACTCAGGGGTTTTCCGGGGGCGGCAGCCGCGTGCCGCCCCGAGATGGATGCCGAAAAGTGCTTATTCGGTCACGGCGTCAGAGGGGTGCTTCCAGGCCTGTGTGACCTCGGCGGAGGGCGCCAGCGCGAGGTTGGTGCCACGCGTGCCAATCGGCTGCTGGAACCAGCGCTTTTGCAGCGCGACCACGTCCGGCGTGGCGAAGGTGCCCGCCAGCGCCTGATCGACCAGCCGCTTCCACTCCGGGTCCGCCTTGGACATCATCAGCGCGTTCTGCTCCACCGACAGCGCCGGGCCGACAATCACGAACTGCGACGGATCCTTCGACTTGGCGCGCAGCCCGGCCAGCAGCACATCGTCCATGACGAAGGCCTGGGCGCGGCCCGTCTCCAGCAGCAGGAACGACTCGCCATGATCCTTGGCGTAGACGTCCCGATAGCCATAGTCGGCCTTCAGGCGTCGCACGTGGCGGTCGCCGGTGGAGCCGGCGCTGGTCACCACGGTCTTGCCACGCAGATCCTCGAGCGACTTGATACCCGAATCGGCCCGTACCAGCATCCGCACCGTGGATACATAGTGCGAAACGCTGAACGCCACCTGCTTCTGGCGCTCCAGCGTATTGGTATTGGGCGCGCAATCGAGGTCGACCAGCCCATTGACGACGGCCGGAATGCGGTTCTGCGGCGTCAGCGGCAGCCAGCGCACCTTGATCTCCTTCAACCCGGCCTTGACGCGGGCGGCCTCGGCGGCACGCAGGCAGAGATCCACCGCATACCCGGCCGGCTGGCCCTTGTCGTCGGCAAACGAGAACGGCAACGCCGATTCCCGATAGCCGAGCGTAATCGTGCCCGTCTCGCGAATCTTGTTGAGAACCGGGCTATCGGCATGGGCGACAGCAGGCGCCACTACCCCGGCGAGCAGGGCAGCAGCGGCAATCAGGCGTTGCAGGGACGAAAACGAGGCAAACGGCGACATGGGATCCGAGGGTGCTGACGAAAGCGGCAAGGGTATACCCCGGGCCTGCGGCGCAGGAAGGATATTCTCGTCATAAGCAAATGCCCGGTTTTGGGGAACGGGCCGCGCTAGGTCAACCGGGAGCCGTCATAGGCCATCAGCGCCCAGACCACGGCAAAGGGGAGCGCGCACAGGATGCGGGTCCGCATTCGGGCGCGCCTGGCAAGCAGGGGCCAGAGGGCGAGAGTACTGGCGGTCCATGCCGCGGCGCACGCGACCAGATAGTTTTGCTGTGATTGATAAGCCCACATCGAAGCCGCCGGGCCTTCCGAGCCAAATGGATATTCGTGCGGCGCGGTCCACGCGCTAACCTTGTTACACCCGTAACGTTTGACCCCCATCCGTCCCTGCACCAACAAGGTACAATCCCGCACCTTTGTATCGTTCTCATAACAAATGGGCACCCGTCCTTCTCGTTTGGCGTGCATTGACGCGCTGAAGGCGGTCAGCTCACAGCTGATCGTGTTGCACCATCTGGCCTTCTACGGGCCGATGTCCGATGCCGCGCACGCCCTTGCCCCGGGGCTGATTGGCTGGCTGGCCGACTATGCGCGCATTGCCGTGCAGGTCTTTCTTGTTGTCAGTGGTTTCCTGGCCGCGCGCAGCCTGGCGCCGGGCGGGATTCTGACGGCCGCGAATCCGCTGGGGACCATCTGGCGCCGTTATCAGAAGCTGGTGGTGCCGTTTGCCGTCGCCATTCTCGTGGCGATTGCCGGGGCTGCGCTGGCGCGCACCTGGATGACGCATGACTCCATTCCGGCCGCCCCGCACTTGGCGCAGTTCGTCGCGCATCTGCTGCTGCTGCACAACATTCTCGATGTGGACGCGCTGTCCGCCGGCGTCTGGTATATCGCCATCGACCTGCAACTGTTCGCCTTGCTCGTGATGGTGCTGTGGGTGGCGCGCGCGGCGCCGCGTCGGCGCCTGCCGTGGGGCATGGCGCTGGTGGGTGCGCTGGCCGTGGCGTCGCTGTTCTGGTTCAACCGCGACGCCAGCTGGGATATCTGGGCGATCTATTTCTTTGGTGCCTATGGCATGGGCACGCTGGCGTACTGGGTGTCGAACCCGGGGCGCTCGCCGATGGCGCTGATCCTGCTGGCCTCGCTGGGCGTGGCGGCGCTGGTGGTGGACTTCCGGCTGCGCATCGCGGTGGCGCTGGCCACGGCGCTGCTGCTGGCCATCTCCCGGCGCGGGGACTGGCTGGAGCGCTGGCCCGGCGGCCGTCTGGCGGATCTCTCGGCCTATTTCGGCAAGATTTCCTATTCGGTCTTCCTGGTCCACTTTCCGGTTTGCCTGGTGGTCAATGCGGCGGTCTCGCACCTGGCGCCGGGGCAGCCCGTGCTCAACGCACTGGGCATGGGGGCCGCCTGGGTCGCCAGCAATCTGGCCGGGGCGGTGTTCCATCGCTATGTGGAATCGGTCGATGTCCTCCATGTGTTGCGCGAGGCGATCTGGCCGGCGCGTGACAAGTCGGTCACTTCCGAGGCCTGATCCGGGCCTTAGCGCCTTAGCGCCTTAGCGCCTTAGCGCCTTAGCGCTCTCAGCTGTATGTCGGCACCAGCGCCTTGCGGGCG